>ERZ1463036.62-NODE-62-length-24596-cov-153.594882_pt1 | contig 24596 bp, 25 predicted proteins | sample MGYA00564485_ERZ1463036 | MGnify/ENA primary metagenome ERZ1463036 (study PRJEB39244, sample SAMEA3635127) | Helicobacter pylori | study: EMG produced TPA metagenomics assembly of PRJEB11511 data set (Assembly of a 5300-year-old Helicobacter pylori... | reverse complement strand
TATTTATGTATTTTATTAAAAGCAAGAACCATGCCAAGTGAAAATGTTTTTTTAAGGCTTGAAATTACTATATTTAAAATTAAATTTCGACATTTTTTTATCATTTAATCTCATTTAGAAAAAAAATAGTCTCAAAATGATACTTAATATCATTTTGAGACTATTTTATATTTATCTATTTTCCTATATAATGTAGCTCTAGATATCCCTAAAGCTTTTGCTGCTAAATCTTTATCCTTCTTATAATTTTTATATTTTTCTAAAGCTTTTATTATTTCATTTTTTTCTAACTCATCTAATGTAATAATTTGTTCAGTTGTATTTAAAATTAATTCATTATTTGAATGACCATATTTTATTCTATTTGGTATATTATCAAGATTTATTGTAATACCTTCACATCTATTAACACTATACTCTATAACATTTTGTAACTCTCTAATATTACCTGGCCAACTATACTCACAAAGATATTCCATTGCCTGAATATCTATACCTTCTACATTTTTACTTAACTTATTTGAGTATTCTCTTATCATGTATTCTATAAGAAGGTGTATATCGTTTTTTCTTTGTCTTAAAGTTGGTAAAACTACAGGTATCACATTTAATCTATAATATAGGTCCTCTCTAAATGTCCCCTTTTTTACCATATCTTCTAAATTTTTATTAGTTGCTGCAATTATTCTAACATCTATAGTTACATTATATTTAGCACCTATTTTGTCCACTTCTTTTTCTTGTAATACTCTAAGTAACTTAGCTTGTAAGTGTAAACTCATATCTCCTATTTCATCTAAAAATATAGTTCCTTTATCAGCTAATTCAAACTTCCCTAAACTTCCGCCTTTTTTAGCTCCAGTAAATGCTCCTTCTTCATATCCAAATAACTCACTTTCAAGTAAATTATCAGGAATTGCTGCACAGTTTATCGCGATAAAAGGATTTCCTGATCTATGACTATGATTGTGTATAGCTCTTGCAAATAGTTCTTTCCCTGTACCACTTTCTCCTGTTATCAAAACTGTAGAACTAGTCTTTGATGCCATTAAAGCTTCTTCTTTAGCTTTATTTATTGCATAACTATTTCCAATTATATTATCTAAAAATATTCTATGGTCGTTACTCATTTTATTATAGTTTTTTATAGCATCTACCCTGTCTATAAAATCTAGGACATATCCTTTAAGTTCATCATTTAATATTATAGGCTTTATATTATAAATCCCCGTAAATTCTTTACTATCTCCTCTATAAATAAAGTTATAAGTTTTATCATTATTTATACTATTAAAGTTGTTAAGTTTTATAAATTTTAATACCTCTCCTATAAAGCTACCTATTATATCACTTTTTATATCAAATACTTCTTTAAACTTTAAGTTATATTTTTCTATATTAGCATTTACATCTAAAGATACTACTGCCTTATCCATGTTATCTAATAGAGTTTCTAATTTTTTCTTTTCTAATTCTACTTCATAGGTCTTTATTTCTGCTTTTAATTTACTAGATATTAAATCTGCCATTTTATGTAGAAAATTCATTAAATCTTTTTTTCTAAATTTAATTACATCTGCTTGTTCTTTTGTAAATGCAATTAAACCTATTACCCCATAAGACTTATTATCATAAACTATCGGACAACATACTTCAGCAAATTCTTTGCATACTCCACTACTATAACATTCATTACATATTCTATTGCTTTTTGGGTCTTCTATTATTAATTCTTTTTTAGTTGTTAATGAATACTTAAATGCTGAGTATGCCCTTAACTGTTGACCTATTTTCTTAAAATATGTACCTGTTCCTGCTATTCTTACTAAGTTTAAATCTACTATAGTTACATCAATTTCTAAAACAGATGATATAGCTTCTGCTATGTTTTGTATGTCTCTTTTTATAAAGTTTAAATTAATCATATTTTCCATCCCTTAGTCTATCCTTATACATTAGTAATTTCATTTCATTAAGTATTTTGTATATTTTATTTAAAGTATACTGTATTGATATTAATATTACAAATAACATAACTACAATTATCATACTATAATGTATTTTCATTAAATTTCCTCCTATAACAAAAGACCAGGTATAACCTAGTCTTTAATAATTTTTCTTCCTATGTAAATATACTTATCACTATTTAAATTTTCTAAGACACCTTTAAAATTTGAATGTTCAAGCTTTTTTACAATTTCTTTAGGAGAATAATATTTTATACGTTCTCCGAATAATCTGTGTTTGATACATTTTAATTTTATCTTAAATTTTTCTAAATTGGGATCTTGCAAAATAACTTCTCCATCTGGATTTAAAACCCTATGGATTTCTTTTAAAGCTTTATTTTGGTTATTAGTATAGTTGAATTGACTTAATACAATCACTTTATCAAAAAACTGGTCTGAAAAAGGTAATAATTCTAAGCAGCCCTTAACTACACTACAATTTTCATTGTGCACTAAAGAGTAGCATATATCATGATATGCACTATCTTCAAGTATAGTAACATGGACTCCCATCATCCTTAATCTCTTACCTAAGGTACCTATGTTTCCCACCAGAAGGATTTTTTCTCCTATAGTATATCTTATCGTATTTAATATGTCTTCTTCGGCATCCTCTGCAGAGTAATTTGATTCGTAACTCCATTGTACTACGCTTTTCACAGTGCTCCCCCTTCTACTTTTCAGTGTTTGTTTTTTACATCATAGAATAGATTATAATAAATCACGAGCAACTATTCAATAACCATTTTTAAATAATTTTTTTAATATGGTTTTCCTAAACGTAATATATTTAGTTTATATTATTTTCATCTAATCTTTTTATTTTTGATATAGAAACTTCATAAGCAACTCTTTTTTCAACCTCTCCATTATCAAGTTTCTTTTCATAATCTCTACTTTGAACCCTACCCCACATTTGTATTCTATCGCCAACTTTTAAATTTTTTGCAAATTTAGCATTTCTTCCCCATACTATAGACGGTATATAGTCAGATTTGTTATATGGTCTATTTATAGCTACAAGTAAATCTGTTATTTCTCTTCCTAAAGGAGTTTTTCTGTAAATAGGATTTTTACATACATATCCATCTAAGAAAATACTATTTGGGTCTTTAGTATCTTCCTCTACATCTTTTATTTCTCTAGCAAAAACAGTTAATACCAATTTATTTTTGCTATCTATGTTTTTGTTATATGATCTTAATTGACCAACTACATCAATTAAGTTATTTTCACTTAAATTAACTTCTTGTAATAATCTTTCTGATATAGTTATAGGTAAGACATCATACGTATCACTTAATCTATGTATTTTAATTTTTGCACTATAAAATTTCTCCCCAAATATTTCATGGCTAAATGTCAATTCTTCTTCAAATTCTCCTCTTAAATTTACTATGTTAGTATCTTCCTTTAAATTTATCATATTATTCCCTCCAAAATTGTTAATTACCATATTTTATCTTAAATCTATATAATAAATATATTTAAATATGCTTAATTTTATTACTTCTTCGTAAAAATAAAATACAATAAAACACTTTTTATATGGCAAAAAATAAAAAATATACCGCATCTTAAAATACGGTACATCTTTTTATTTTATCTAATTTTCTTATCTAAGCTCGTTTGCTAGTTAATGCTTTTTTTAACATAGTTATTGAAGTGTATGCTATTACAATTATAACTAACCATCTTAAGATTTCCATAGGCATTGATTTAACAAAGTAAACAGCTATTATTACACCTATAACCCCACCTATAGATATAAGTAAAGAAGTTTTCTTAGCATATGCTTCTTCCTTTATGAACTTAACACTTGCTATTGGCATTAATAATGCACAAGATCCCATCATTATAGGAAATGCTACTTTAGGAGACATTCCTAAGAAATACACCATAGCCATACATGGAGAATATAATCCAACTCCTGCAGTCATTAATGCTCCAAATATAAAGTTACCAATAATACCTATAACAAGCTTATAACCCGTTAATCCAGTATCATCTCCTCCTCCAGGCATTAATCCTAACTGAGCTAATAACATTAATATTGCTGTTACAACTAATGCAAGTCCCATAACCATTTGTATTTTTCTTTCATCCATCTTAGCTATTATACCAGCTCCTATATAAGACCCTGCTACTGCAGCTGCTAATAAACTTATTAAAGTTATTGCATCTACATCTATAACGGTAGTAAATATAAAAGCCTCAACAACAACTGGTATAGTATGACATACATTTAATGTTCCTGGTAATAATCTATCATGTATATTTACTTTTAATACATTCATCATTGCCACTGTAGGCGCAAAAGAACCTATCCCTAAGGCATCAAAAAAATCTGTTACAAATCCTGTTAAAAGAACTTTCCATGTTGCTACGTTCTCAAACTTGTTTGATGCCTTAGCTTTTAATAAATCTCTAAAGAAATTAAAACTAAATAATGATATAAAAGCTGCTAATAGAAATCTTACTAAATTTAACATCTATAATTCCTCCTACTGATATTGATTAAAAATGTCTTACACAATAAATATGATTAAATACTATAAAAGCATTTAATCATATTTCTTATAAATCAATTTTTGGCACTATACTACTTTAATATGAATCCATATTTTACCGGATCTTCATCATCAATAACAAAATGGTTAAATCCTGTTATATATGCAGCTCCTGTTATTTCAGGTATTATAGCATCATAATCAGCTACTTTATCAGTTCCTACTACTCTTCCTTTAAATAGTGTTCCTAGTATACTTTCATATACGAATAATTCACCCTCTTTTAATTCACCTTTTGCATGTAGTGTTGCAAGTTTTGCACTTGTTCCTGTTCCACATGGAGATCTATCCACTTGTCCTTGTCCAAATATAACTACATTTTTATAAGTAGCTTCTGGATGAGTTGGCTCATCATATATTTCAACTAAATCTACAGTTTTTATATGAGATAATTCTGGATGTTGTATTTCTATAGTTTCATTTATTATATCTCTCATTTTTAAACCTATTTCAGTTAATTTTTGAGCATTTTTAGGTTCAACTTTTAATCCTAATTCGCTAGCTTTAACTATTGCAAAGAAGCTTCCACCAAAAGATATATCAAAAGTTACTGTTCCTATTTCAGGCATTTCTATTTGAACATCTCTTTTATATAAAAATGCTGGTACGTTTACTATAGAAACTCCTTTAACTTTTCCATTTTCTACTTTAGCTTCACCTTTTACTATACCTGCTGGAGTATCCATTACAACATGAGTTACAGGCTCTTTCATTTCTACCATACCAGTTTCTACAGCAGCAGTTATAGCTCCTATTGAACCATGTCCACACATGTTTAGATATCCTCCACCATCCATGAAGATTATTCCAAAGTCTGCTTCTTCATGGCAAGGTTGAGTTATTATAGAACCAAACATATCATTATGTCCTCTTGGCTCTAGCATTATAGCAGTTCTTAAATGGTCTAGATTATTTTCTAAGTAAGCTTTTTTCTCAGCCATTGTTTTTCCTTTTATATTAGGAATTCCACCTGTTACTATTCTTGTTGGTTCGCCCATTGTATGAGAATCTATCGCTTGTATACTTCTTGAAAATTTCATTGTATATCCCCCTATATATTAATTTTTTTATTTCTTTTTTTTCATTTTTAATTTTAGAAAAGCTAGTGCTTTTTTTGCATCTAACTCATTTACTGTGTTTTCGCCGACAACTTCAGTTTCTATCCCCTCATCTGATTTATTAAAATCTACTATTGTGTCCATATATCTATTGGTAACCACAAACTTAGCTTGTGTTCCATTAAACGTAAGTCCAACTAGTGGGATATCTCTTTTTCCAATTTCCTCAATAGTATTAGCATAATCTACATGTGAGTTTCCCCACCCATCACAAGAAATTATAACTCCATCAGCTCTCATAGCTTCTAACCATGCAGCTGTTCTTTGTCCAACAAATTCTTTATCTTTATTATCTTGTGGTGTTCCTACTACTACTATTCCTAAAAGATCTATATCTTTGTCATTCCCTACAATATCTAAAAGTGGATCTCTAAAGTGGTGTAGAGATGTTTCTTTAGTTGATGGTCCTATTCCCATAATCTCACCTCATTAAGTCATAGCTCTCAAGGCCCCATCTCTATATTCATTAGGTGATATTATCATTGGCACATTTTTTATATCTATTATTGATGTACCATTCTCAAAGCCACTAGGTTCTTGAGAAAATAGCTGATTATCATACATTGCACCTTGTCCTGCAATTTGTTTTACTATGACAACTTTTTTAGCATTCGGTCTTATTCTGTCAAAATATTCACGAACTTGTGTAGCATCTCTTCCATCTTGCTGTTTTAAATCTTCTCTTATAGTTTGTATAAATTTATCACAAGCTCTAAAAGCTGCTAATGGAAGCTTTCTTTCATATGGTAAACCCCCTTTAACAATTACATCAAAATGTATTATATAATCGTTAACAGAAGGAGTTCCTGCTCGTCCAAATATCATCTGCTTTGATAATATTCCTTCAGAAGAACCAAATTCATGCATCTGTCTTCCATCTTCATCTACTCCTGTAAGCATTACATATACACCTGTCAAAGTATGTGTTATTCCTTCTCCAAGCCTTCCTAAAACTTTGGTAGATATAGGAATTATATCCATTATGGTATTAATTTCTTTGTCATAATCTCCAGGTTTGATTATATCTACTTTTATATCTGTTATTAATTCTTCCTGTTTAAGAATTTTTTTTATGTAATTGTTATTTATAGATAGAGTACCTTTTTTAATTGAGATTTTATCATTGAATTCAACATTATTTATATGAAATGGTTTAATGACTAATCGTCTAAGTATTTTCTCTTCCACGTATATCACCTTTTATATAAGCCCTCCTCTAATTATAGAGAAGGGCTATGTTATCTATTATACTTGAGCTACGTACTCGTATGGTAATTGTACTATTTTACCAGCAGATGGTATTTTAACTAATTGCTCTAAAGTATCTCTTAATATATGTGTTTGCATTTCTACGTTGTTTGGTTCACCAGCATTAGCACCCATTGGAACTAATGGAGCAACTGCTCTTGGAGTTCCGTTTTGTCTAACTACTGGAGGAAGAGCTGCTATTATTATAGTTGGTATACCAGCTTCTTCTATTGCTCTCTGCACGATCACGGCAGTTCTATGGCAAGTACCTCAGCCAGCTGTTAGAACTACAGCGTCTACTCCCTCTTCTTTTAATCTTTTAGCTATAGCAGGACCAGTTTCTTCAGTGAATTTAGTTTGGTCTCCACCACCACCCATAAATCCTATATGAACTGGAGCTACAGATTTTATGAAACCTTCTTTAGCTAATTCATGTAATCTATCTATAGGGAACATACAGTTTATATCTTTATTAACGTCGGCATTATCATATCCACCATGAGATACCATCATCTCATCAGTAGTTGCTGTATCTGGTATTTCTCTATAAGTAAAGTCACCTGCTAAGTTAAATCTCTTATCAGATTTTAAGTGTACACCTGCTGCTGTAGCTAAAGCTATAGTCATATCCTTTAATTCTTTAGTTACAGGAGTCCAAACTGGAGGAGGTGTTATCGGAACATATATTTCAGATTGAAGTCCTTTTATTGTTGTAAGGCTCATATTTTTCCTCTCCCTTCTATTTATCTAAATCCTCTTGGTTTATTTTTTTATTTCTTTCTATTATGTCAACATATTTTTGATTAGGTTCTGGACTTAATACTTCTGGATAACTTAACATAAATCCAACCTCAAGACCAAGCTTAAGTTCATAGTCAGTTATAAGCATTCTTTTCGGTATTTTAAATTGGCCTAATCTGCCTTTTAAGTCTATAGTGACTCCACCGTCAGTTATCTCTACTATTACTCCTTCATACATTCTTTCAGTTGATATATATTTTAATCTATCCATTTTCATTCATCCTTCCATAATCAATTAACGTCTTTTACTATTTAGCGTCTTTTTCGTATATATTTTTTCTTTTTTCACTCATTGGTAATGTTTGCTCATTTTCGACAAGATCTATTTTCTTACCAGTTTCTTTTTCTATTAATTCAACGTTGTTTAATTTAACGTTAGCATTCCATTTTCTTTCAGGAGCTTTAACTTCTTCTCCACCCATTACTGTTTTTAACATTGCTAAAGATCTTATTGCATCTTCTGGGCATAATGTATTGTTTGATAATATTTCATTTTCAATACCTTGCTTAGATTTATTGTTATCTATCATGTATTTCATGTATTCGTTACCAACAACTAGAGCACCTTGAACAGCTGAGAAACTTACACCTACTACAGCTACTCCTCTTTTACCTATTTGCTCTATATGAGAAGCAAAGTCTATATGGTTGTTTCCAAATCCTTCAGTTGTTACTATAGCACCATCAACACCCATAGCTTCTATCATCATACCTAATCTCTTAGATACATAGAATTTCTCAGCATTAACTTGAGGAGATCCTACAAATATAACACCTACTAAATCTATTTCTTCATCATGCATAGCTTCTATTACTAATGGCTCTCTCCAATAATGTCTAGAGTTTTCTTTAGATGCAGGTCCTATACAAGTTAATGCATGTATACCACCATCTAATACTTCAAGTGGAGATAATACAACTGGTACGTTTCCTAAGTCAACATTTGGCTTAGCTCCTAATGTTCCAACTGGCTCTACAGGTAATATTAAGTTATCATGCATTGCCCCTTGTCCCATTATCTCTTTAACTACAACAACTTTTTTCTTACCAGGTCTTCTATATTGAGTTAATTCTTCAGTATCAACTACTAAAGATTCATCAGCTTGTTTTAAAGCTTCTCTTATTTCTTGAGTTATATAATCAGATGCACAGTGAGCAGCTAAAGGTCCTGGTCTTTCCATGTTAGTTCCTGCTTTAACTGTTACTTGAGTTTTGATGAATATATCACCTTTGTCAGGAGCACCTGGTCTTCCCCACATTATATTAGTTTCTAGTACCCCTTCTGAAGAACCGAATTCACCTATTTGAACTCCATTCTCATCTGTACCAGTTACCATCATTATAACTCCATCTATAACTCTAGTTACACCTTCACCTATTTCTCCTTCTTCTTTAGCAGCTATAGGTTGAACGTCCATTATAGTTTCGCTATATTTGTTATATTCAGCTGGAGTTATTATTTCAAGTTTCATATCAACAACTAATTCTTCTGAATCTACAGCTTCCTTAGTTAACTCTTCTGGTTTTCTTAAATATAAAGTAGTTCCTTCTATTTTAGTTTCTTCAGCGAAAACTACTTTATCTATTTTAAAATGCTTTTTAGTTAAGCTTCTTATTGCTTTAGCTTCTTGAACAGGTTCAGCTTTAACTTCTACAGCTTCAGCTACAACTGGTGCTGCTTGTTGTGCTACACCCATACCTTGAGCTACTGATAGAGGTATTTCTAAGTTTATATCTCTACCTTCACCTATATGTATTTTTATAGTTTGTCCACTTGCTGCTACTGGAGCTACAGGTGCTACAGAAGCAACTGGTGCTACTTCCTTAACTTCTTCAACTTTAACTTCTTCTTTAGCTTCTTCTTCTACAACTATACCTTCTACACAATCAGGTGTTAGTGGAGTTAAAGCATCAACAGTTTTAGTTAATTTAGCTCCTAAAACTTGTTCTATTTTTAAACAATCATCAGTTATTGTTAATAATCCTGAATCCTCTAAGTCAGCAAATATTGCTGGATCTTCTAAATTTGATGGTTCTAGCACAGTCCCTGCTTCAAATCTACAGCAACAAACCGCTGGATCTTTAGCATGAGCTTTAGCTGTTTCTACAGTTATTGACATTTCTAATACCTCCTAGCATTATTTTTTTCTTCTATATAATCTATGTCCCGAAGCTCTTAATACATGGTCTGTACTATGGTATACAGGCAAACCTAACCTAGGCGCCACTTGCATAACTGTGTTTGTTCAGTCTTCGCAGTTACCTATTAGCACAGCTTCAGCTCCTTGACTCTTTAACTTAAGAACTTTTTCTGCTTGACCTGGGCATATACCTGGTAAATCACATCTAAATCTACCATTTACCTCTGTCATTCTCTTACATTTTTCTTCAGCTACAACTTCAGCACCCATTAATGATGCTATTTGTTTTAGTCTGTCTTCTTGTGCTCCACATTCGCATGCTATTATTCCTAACTTTCTGCTTTCTTGCGGAAGTGGCATTGATACTAAAATCCCTCCTAGAGTCTTAGTGATAATGCTTTCCTCTTCACCATGTCTTCCTGTGAAAGGTCCTCCTAAAACTATTTCTCCATAAGGTTTTATAAATCCACCACATTTTTGTATATATGTTATTACAGGCATTCCTATTGGAACATCCATAAATACCTTGCCATGATTTTCTGCCCCTACAACTCTTCCTCCAACAGTTATATCCTTAGTTATAAAAGGTTTTCTTTCTTCTATTGCTTCTACTATACGCTTTATTGTTTCAACGTTAGAAACTACAGTTTTAGCTTCTATTGGAAGTTGTCCTGGTACAAGAGTTATTCCTAATAATTCTCTTATTATAACTCTTTCATCACCAGCCGGATACATATCTGGTAAATATTTTAATTCTATATTTGGTTCATCCTTACAAGCTTTTCCTAAAGCTAATATTGCTTTTTTATACTTAGGCTTTACAGCTATATATGCTTTATCTGCTTTAGTTATGTCAAGCATATACTTTAATCCTTTTACTATTATTTCAGGATTATTTTCCATAAGTTCTACATTGTGTCCAAGTACTGGTTCACATTCAGCTGCATTTGCTATTATGCAACCTCCTGTAAGATCTACATTAAGTTTTATATGTGTAGGAAAACCAGCTCCTCCTGCACCAACTATACCTGCTTCTTTTATGGCTTCAAGATTATTTTCAGTTTCTTTAATCTTTACAAATTCTTCTGGTTGACTTTCATCAGCTTCTATTGATATAACAGAGTCTGTTATATCAACTACTTTACCATAAACACTAGAGTGTATGTTAGCACCTAATCCTTGAGGTTCAGCTACAAGTTGTCCTTTTTTAACTTCACTTCCTACCTCAACTATCGGTTTACACGGAGCCCCTACATGTTGTCTTAATTCTATCTTAAGAATCATGGATTCCACCCCCTGACTATTTTATTTAACATATTTTTACATTAGCAATTACCATGCCAATTTTTAAAATTATTTGTTTTTTTGATAATGAATAATTTATTTGTTTATAAAATAACATTTTTCGACACTTTTCCCACTTTTATATTCATATAAAATACCTACTTCATATTATTTATCATCAAAAAATACCTACAAATTACGTTTTCCTGACTGTATCGTCTAATTTCCGACACTTTTACAAAATCATTTGTAAAAATATTTAGTTATTTTTATCACATACCTCTATATAACTACCCCTTAAGTTAACTTTAAATAATGTCAGTTTTTCGTCTACTGTCTATTTTTAGACACATTTATATTGTATTGTTCTATTTTATAATATAAAGTTGTTCTTGGTATATTTAATATTTTAGCTGCTCTAGCTTTGTTTCCACTTGCCATTTCTAATGCTTTTTTTATAGTTTTTATCTCTAATTTACTTATTGCTTGATTTAAATCTAGAGGATAATCTTCATTTATATTATTTTTATCGCTTGATTCTACAATGTACATAGGTATATCATCTTTCTCAATTATATTCCCTCTAGATAATACAACTATGTTCTCTATAGTATTTTTTAACTCCCTTATATTACCTTTCCAACTGTATCTTTGAAGGATATCCATAGATTCTTTGCTTATTTTTAATTTTTTTCTATTATTAGATTTGCAAATTTCTTCTATAAATTTATCTACTAATAGTAATATATCTTCTTTTCTTTCTCTTAATGGAGGCAAATCTACTTCTATTACATTTAATCTATAGTATAAATCTTCTCTAAACTTACCAACTTCAACCAATTCTTGTAAATTTTTATTAGTTGCAGATATAATTCTAGCATCTATTTTTATATTTGTTTCTCCCCCGATTCTTCTCACTTCTTTTTCTTGTAATACTCTAAGTAACTTAGCTTGCATACTTAATGGCAAATCTGCTATCTCATCTAAAAATACAGTACCATCTTTAGCAAGTTCAAATATACCCATCTTACCTTTCTTATTGGCCCCAGTAAAAGCTCCAGCTTCATAACCAAAAAATTCACTTTCAAATAATTCTGATGGTATAGCACTACAGTTTACAGGTATAAATTGACCTTTTCTTTCGCTATAATCATGTATTGCTCTTGCAAAAACTTCTTTTCCTGTTCCACTTTCTCCATATATAAATATACTACTAGTAGTCTTTGATACCCTCTTTGCAACTTCTTTAGCTCTTTCTAACTTATAGCTTCTCCCTAAAATATTATCAAAACTTCCTTTTGATAAATTTTTTACTTCATCCTCTAAATATTTTAATCTATCATTTGCTTTATCTAATTTTTGAGAAAGCTTTTTCGCTTCAGTTATATCAACTTCTGTACATACAACTCCTACAAATTCAGAGTTTATAAATATAGGATTTGCATCTACCAATCCGTAAACATCACTATCTTCAATTTTGTATATACCGCTTTCTCTAATTTTAGTTTTTAAAACTTTAGATGATACAGTTCCTCTAAGATACGTTTCTATACTCTTTCCAACCACATACTCTGACTTTATCCCATATCTATTTTCCATAAATTTATTCCAAAGAACTACTTTTCCATCTGTATTGATAGCACATATACCTTCTTTTATCTCGCCTATAATATTCCCAACAGTTATTCCATAATCTTCTAGTTCCATGTATAGAAAATCCCTTATATGCCTTTGATTAATTACTCCTATTAATTTTTTATTTTCTAAAACAGGTAATACTCCTATATTATTTTTCATCATTATATTTCTGCACTCATCTAATTTTGCATCCATATCTGTAAATATTAAATCTTTACTCATAATATTTTTTACTAATTCATTTTTATAATTTTTGCATTTTGCAGATAAATTGCATATATCTGTCAGAGATATTATTCCTTTGATACCCCCATTTCCATCATCAACCATAATCTCTCTCTCATTTTCTTTTACAATTAAATCTATAGCTTGCTCTAAAGTAATATTCTCATCTACCAATACGAATTTCTTACTCATTACGTCTTTTACAATTTTAGTTTCTGGTACAGAAAACATCATAACCTCCCTAAAAACTCTTATTTATAAAATATATTATACTATATAGATTATATTAAAAAATATTTGAACCTAAATTTTTATATTATTTAAGTGTCTAAAAAATTCACGTTATCCATATTAAAAATAAAATTTCTTTATTCCATAACTACTTTACTACAAGTTTATTTTTTCAAAAAATTACTATTAAATTAATTTTGTTAATTGGGAAAATTAATTGTAATACATTATAAGGGTGGTGTTTATATTGAATAATTTAAGAAGTGAATTTGGTGTATTAAAAGGAAAAGCTGAAAATAATGAACAAAGAGGTGTAAAATTAAATAGTACTCATTTCCTAAGAGAGGCCCATGGAATACAGGAAGGTATAAGAAAAGATAAAAAAATAAAGATCAATAAAAAATTCAAATAAAATTTTTTAAATATGAATATAAAATTTTCTTTTGGTTAAATTAATATCAACGGTAACAACACAATTGTTATCGTAAGACATCTAACATTTAAGGAGGAAATTTACTATGTCATCATCATCTAGAAAAGCCGTTCCAGAAGCTAAAACAGCATTAAATCAAATGAAATTAGAGATAGCTAATGAGTTAGGTTTATCAAACTATGAATCAATAGACAAAGGTAACTTAACTGCTAGACAAAATGGTTATGTAGGTGGATACATGACTAAAAAGCTAGTAGAAATGGCAGAAAAACAAATGGCTGGCAAATAAGTAGTAAATTAGACATCAAGGAAAAAGGCTACCTGTATAGGTAGCCTTTTTGAATGATTGCATATAAAAATCACATATATGGGCTTACGTAATTCTTAATTTGTACTTTTATTTTTATATGTTTTAGTTTAATATAATTATATAGAAACATTACACGGAGGATGATATTATGTTTGAAAACTCATCTGAAGAATTAGCTTACCATAAGTTATTAATTTTATATGTTTTACAAAAAACAAATATGGATTTAACTAATTCTCAAATTACTCAAGTTATTCTTGAGACAGAGGTAATGAATTATTTTTCATTACAGCAATTTCTATCACAACTTATGGATTCTAACTTCTTAAAAATATATGAAGATTCAAATAAGGAGTATTATACTTTAACGCAAAAGGGTATTGAAGCTCTAGAATATTTCCTATCTAGGATTCCTGCTCAAATTACGGAAAAGATAGATGAATACATTAAATTAAACAAAGAAAACTTATTAGCTGATACTCAAGTTAAATCTAGTTTTGTTAGACAAAGTGATAATGAATACATAGTAAATCTAAGAGTTATTGAAAATCAATCTAACCTAATAGATTTAAATTTAAATGTGTCTTCCGAAAAACAAGCTAAACTAATATGTGATAATTGGAAAAAGAACGCATCTTATATGTATGCTGAAGTAATAGACTTGCTTATTACAAGTAAAAAAGAGCCTACACAAATATAATAGTAGTAGGCTCTTTTCCTACCTTGATTTCATCCATTAACTTATTTTCATTTGTTTTATATACTTTTATACTATTATTAGTAGTATCTGTTACAAATAAATATTTGTTATCTTTAGATAACTCTAATCCTTGAGGATTTCCATCAATTTTTATACAGTTTAAATACTCATATGTATTATAATCTAAAATCCTTATAGCTTTATATCCTAAATCTGCTATATATATAAGTTCATTTTCATAGTCTATACAAATTTCAACAGGTATTAATAAATTCTCTATAATATCTACTATCTTTAATTCATACTTATCTAAAACTATTATTTTACCATCTAAGGTAGAAGTATATATTAAATCCTTTTCATTATCTATTCTTATATGCCATGCTTTATAGTCTATATTTATCTTCTTTTCTATACACTTTTTTATTATATCTATACATAATATAGAATCTATACATGGTACATATAATTTATTTGATTTATCATCAAACGCAAACCCATGAGGCATATTATCTACGCTAATAACACCTATAGGTTCTAATGTATTTTTATTTAAAACGTATATACTGTTAGAATCCTCATTTGCTATAAATAACTCATTTTCACAAAGAGATACTTGACTAAGATTTCCGCCTATAGATACAGAATCTATAATCTTGTCACTTTTCATATCAAAAACATATAACACTCCATCAAAAGAACTAGGTATATATATTATATCCTTTTCTCTATCTATACAAAAATGATGAGGATATATATCTGGTCCTAGGTTTATTTCTTTCTCCAAACTAAGAGTTTTATAATCTATAACACTTATGCTTTGTGATAAATAATTAGATGTATATAGCTTCAAAATAAAACCTCCTTACTAATAAATTGTACTACCATAGTATATTGCTTTAAATACTTGTCTTATTACTAATTTTGTTCTTGAAATACATTGTCATTCTTTGATATTATTTATTTAACACAACTTGGGAGGAATTATAAATGAAAGTAAATTTTAAGCCATCAGGGGTTTGTTGTAAAGAAATAACATTTGATATTGATGAAAATAACATAGTGAAAAGTGTTAATTTTGTAGGTGGATGTCCTGGTAATTTAATAGGACTTAAACATTTAATTGAAGGAAGACCAGCAGATGAGATAGCTGAAAAATTAGCAGGAATACCTTGCGGAGGCAAATCTACATCTTGTCCTGACCAATTATCTAAGGCATTACGTGATCAATTATCTAAATAATAATAAAAGAGTTTGAAGCTGAGGTATTATAATCTCATTTTCAAACTCTTTTTTGTTACATATTATTAATTATTGTTCTAACAGTTCCTATCATATATAAAGATCCTGCACTTATTATTACATCTTCTTCATTAGAATTATCTAAAGCGTAAGTAACTGCATCTTTTATATTAGGTTTGCAAACTACTTCTATATTAAACTTATTTATTTTTTCTTTAAGTTTATTAGCATCTATTGCTCTTGGATTATCAGGTATAGTTGTTATCACCTTATTAAATCTAGGTATTAATATCTCTAATACTGAGTCTATATCTTTATCTTCAAGCATACCTATTACTAAAATTTTATTTTTACCTTCAAAATATTTATCTATAGACTTTGCTAAAGACATAGCCCCTTCTTCATTATGAGCTCCATCTATTATAAACATAGGGTTTTCTTTAATTTTCTCTATTCTTCCTGGCCACTTAGTTTCAATTAACCCTTTTCTTATACTTTCTTCCGATATATTAATATTTTCATTTTCTTTAATATAATCTATAACATTAAGAGCTAATACAGAATTTTTTATTTGATGCTCTCCAATTAATTTTATCTCTAGACTTTCATACTTTCTTCCATTTACAATACAGTCATATTTTTGATAATTAACATTTGACTCTTTTATATTTATATCGTCAAAATTACATTCTATATATTTAGATTGTTTTTCACTACATATATCTTTTATAACTAATTTTGCTTCTTCCTTTTGTGGGTATGATATAGTTGTACAATTTTCTTTTATAATTCCACCCTTTTCATAAGCTATTTTTCCTAATGTATCTCCTAGAATTCTTGTATGGTCTAAGCTTATCGATGCTATAACACTTACTAATGGTTTATCAATTACATTAGTAGCATCATATCTTCCTCCAAGCCCTACCTCTAAAGCTACAAAATCTACTTTTTCTTGATTATAGTAATAAAATGCCATTGCTGTTACTATTTCAAACTCAGTAGGATAGGAATATCCTTCGCTGACCATGACTTCTATCTTTTCTTTTATTATTTTCACTATCTTAGCTACTTCATTTTCAGGGATGTTTTCTCCATTAACTCTTATTCTTTCTGTAAAAGTTTCTAAAAATGGAGATGTATATAATCCAACCTTGTATCCACTCTCTTTTAATATCGTTGATATGAATGAGCATGTTGATCCTTTACCATTAGTTCCAGCTACATGTATTATTTTAAGGTTATCTTGAGGATTTCCTAATAGCTCTAATAATTTTTTTATATTGTCTAGACCCAATCTCATTCCAAACTTATGACTTTCATGTATATATTTTAATGCTTCATTATAGTTCATATCATTCCTCCATACTGCGTTAATTAACTACTTTTATTTATATGATACTTAATTTCGTCAAAACACTTAATTAATCCTCTACAAATACATTGTTTTCACACACTAATTAATAATTTATTCTAAGTCCTTTTGGATAATGATTTTTTAATACTCCATTAGATTCTTTTCCCCATCCAATAGGAACTCCTTCTACTGATACTAAGACCCAACCTCTACTTTTTCCTGTATTTATTGTATTTCCTCTTAAATAGTCTAAAATTTGATTATCATCAACTTTGAATTCTTCTACATTCTTCACATCTTCTAATTTTAGATAATGAGATAGTGCATGAGATGGTTCAAATCTATTTTTCTTTAATACTCCTAAGTGAAGTCCATATCTTAATACTTTCAATTTTTTTGTATCTGGAGATTCTTCTGGAATTAGATATAAGTTTTCTCCTCTTAAATCAAATTTATTTCCTATATTTACATTTAAAAACTTCTTTTCAAAATCTTTATAATCTTTTATTTCTTTGTCTAATCTTTTTGTTTTTAACTCTTTAGTAGCACAGTCCTCATCTTCTAATTTTTGTATTTTTGCTACAAAATGACCTTCTCCTTTTACTTTATGAGGCCATACTCTATCCATTTCTATTAGTTTTGCATTTTCAAATTCTTCTATAAATTCATTTATTATAGTTTCATTTTCTTCTTTTGCAAATGTACATGTTGAATATACTAATATCCCACCATTTTTAAGCATTTTATATCCATCTCTTATTATTTCTCTTTGTATAGATTGACACTCTAGTACCTTTGCATAAGACCAATCTTTTATCGCTACTTCATCTTTTCTAAACATACCTTGTCCAGAACAAGGTGCATCAATTACAACTTTATCAAAATATCCTGTAAATACTTTTCTTAAGTTATTAGAATCAGTATTAGTTATAATACAATTTTTAGCTCCAAATCTTTCTAGATTTTCCCCTAGCGCTTTTATTCTTATATGATTTATTTCATTTGAAACTAAAAGTCCTGTATCATTTAATTTAGATAATATATATGTAGATTTACCACCTGGAGCAGCACACATATCAAGAACTTTATCTCCTTCTTGTACATCTACTTTTGGTACAACACTCATAGCTGATGGTTCTTGTAGGTAATATGCTCCTGCTTCGTGAAGTGGATTTTTTCCCGGTCTATCTACAGTTTCATCATAGTAAAATCCTTCATTAGCCCAAGGAATTTGAGTTAAGTTAAATAAATTTAAATTTAGTAATTCTTCTTTACTAATTTTTAGAGTGTTAACTCTTAATCCAGTTGTTTTTGGTTCTTCATAACTTTTTATAAAATCATCATACTCATCTTTAAGTATTTCCTTCATATCTTCTAAAAATTTTTGAGGTAATGCTATTGTCAATTTATATCGTCCTTTCTTTAATCCATAATACGTATTTTATGCTATATCTATATTAATCATATATATTCTATTTTATGATTTTATACAAACTATAAACATTATAATAGATTATCTACTTTATGTCATCAAACAAGATAAAGCACCTATAATGGATATATATAATCTTATACAAGTAATTTACATTTTTCTATTTTATAAAAAAAGAAGCTAATCTCTGTTACGAGATAGCTCCTTTAGATTTATTATTTTATTTTAGCTTCTATATTTTCTATTCTTTCAAGAACTGACTTCATCATTTCTTCGAATTTTTCTTTTTTAGCTTTTTCTTCATTAACTAAGCTTTCTGGAGCTTTAGCTAAGAATCCTTGATTAGAAAGTTTTCCGTTAACTCTCTTTATTTCGCCTTCTAATTTAGCTTTTTCTTTATTTAATCTTTCTAATTCTTTAGTAAAGTCAACTAACTCATCAAGAGGTATGAATATCTTAACTCCGTCTATAACAACACTTACTGCATCTTCTGGTATGTTAGTTTCATCTTCAACTATATCTACTATAGATGCAGATGCTAATGTTACAAAGTAATCACGTCCAGCTTCCATAGCTTCTTTCTTTTCAGCTGTTGGAACTATTATAACTTTAGCTTTCTTTGATGGTGGTACGTTCATTTCAGCTCTTACATTTCTTATGTTTCTTATACCATCCATTGTTAAGTTCATCATTTCTTCTTCTTTAGCCATATTGTCAGCTTCGTTATAGTGAGGGAACTCAGCTACTACTATACTTCCTTCTACAGTTGGAAGATGAGTATATATTTCTTCTGTTATAAATGGCATGTATGGATGAAGAAGTTTTAATATTTTCTCTAATACGTAAGTTAATGTATATAGCGCTGTTTGTTTAGCAGCTTTATCATCAGAGTATAATCTTGGTTTAACTATTTCTATATACCAGTCACAGTACTCTGACCAAGCGAAGTCATATATCTTTTGTGCAGCTATTCCTAAGTCAAACTTATCCATATTGTCAGTAACTTCTTTAACAACATTATTAGCTCTTGATATTATCCACTTATCAGCTAAAGTCATATTACCTTCTACTGATTCTCTAGTTACACCTTTCATTATATCTTCATCTATATTCATGAATACAAATCTTGATGCATTCCATAATTTATTTGCGAAGTTTCTAGCAGCTTCAACTCTTTCCATATAGAATCTCATATCATTTCCTGGAGAGTTTCCAGTAGCTAACATGAATCTTAAAGCATCTGCTCCGTATTGGTCTATAACTTCTAATGGATCTATTCCGTTACCTAGAGATTTACTCATTTTTCTACCTTCTGAGTCTCTAACTAGTCCATGTATTAATACATGTTCAAATGGAGCTTCTCCCATACAGAACATTCCTGCAAATGCCATTCTTACAACCCAGAAGAATATTATATCGTATCCAGTTACAAGTACACTTGTTGGATAGTAGTAATTTAATTCTTCTGTATTATGAGGCCATCCTAAAGTTGAGAAAGGCCATAAAGCAGAACTAAACCATGTATCTAGTACATCTTCATCTTGCTTAAAATGAGTGTGTCCACACTTAGGACAAGCTGTAGGCATTTCTTTAGCTACAACTACCTCATCACACTCTTGACAGTAGTAAGCTGGTATTTGATGTCCCCACCATAACTGTCTTGATATACACCAATCTCTTATATTCTCTAACCATTGTAAGTAAGTTTTATCAAACTTATCAGGTACAAATTGTAAATCTTTTTTCTTTAATATATCTATAGCAGGTTTTGCTAATTCATCCATCTTAACGAACCATTGATCAGATAATCTTGGTTCAACTACTGTTTTACATCTGTAGCAAGAACCTACATTGTGGTTATGATCTTTTATAGCTATTAAGTATCCAGCTTCATCTAAGTCAGCTATAAGTTGCTTTCTACACTCATATCTGTCCATACCTTCGTACTTACCAGCTAACTTATTCATAGTTCCGTCTTCGTTCATAACATTTATCTTTTCAAGATTGTGTCTTTGACCTACTTCAAAGTCATTAGGGTCATGAGCTGGAGTCATCTTAACTGCACCAGTACCGAACTCTAAATCAACATAGTCATCAGCAACTATTATAAGTTCTCTTCCTACTAAAGGAAGTATTGCATGTTTTCCTACTAAGTGAGTATATCTTTCATCTTCAGGATTTACAGCTATACCTGTATCTCCTAGCATTGTTTCTGGTCTAGTTGTAGCTATTTCTAAAAATTCATCACTACCTGCTATCGGGTATTTTATGTGATAGAATTTTCCATCATGTTCTTCATGCTCAACTTCAGCATCAGATAATGTGGTTTTACAATCTGGACACCAGTTTATTATTCTGTTTCCTCTATATATTTGACCTTTTTCATATAGTTTCACAAAGAACTCTGTAACTGCTTCATTACAGCCTTTATCCATTGTGAATCTTTCTCTATCCCAGTCACAAGAATCTCCTAATTGTTTCATTTGGTCAACTATTTTTCTACCAAATTCATTTCTCCAATCCATAGCTCTTTTTAAGAACTCTTCTCTTCCTAACTCGTACTTAGTTTTTCCTTCTTGTTCTTTTATTCTTTCAACAACTTTAACTTCTGTTGCTATAGATGCATGGTCTGTTCCTGGTTGCCATAAAGCTTCATAACCGTCCATTCTCTTCCATCTTATAAGTATATCTTGTAAAGTATGGTCAAGAGCATGCCCCATGTGTAATTGTCCTGTTATATTTGGTGGGGGAAGCATTATTGTAAATGGCTTTTTATTTGGGTTTGGCTTAGATTTAAATAATCCCTCTTCTACCCACTTTGAATATAATCTTGATTCAAAGTCTTTTGGATTATACGTTTTTGGTAAATTAGTATTTTCCATATAGATTCCTCCTGTTATTTTTGTATTTGAAAATAATTTTTCTATAAATTAAAAAAGAGCTCTTCATCCATTTAAGGACGAAAAGCTCGCGTTACCACCTTAATTTTATATAAATCTTAAATTAAAATTTATATAACCCTTAATAAATTTAACGATTCTCACCGTCTAAACCTACTACTATTTCAGCTTAGAAACTCCAAAGCTACCTTCTGCAATTCATTTCTTAGAAAGTTTTTCAGCCGATGAACTTTCCTCTCTGTAAGTTGAGTTTGCATACTCCTCTTTTTCTTAGTTTTTAATTATTCTATTTATCTTTTAATTATATATAATCACTATTATTATTGTCAATATTTATAAATATTATATTCAATTAGTTAAGTTTTGTTCCCAATAATTTTTAGGTTTATCTCTTTCTTCTATGGGAAGTATTGTATATCCTTTTTCTCTTAATATATCTATCATTCCTTGAAGTGCCTTAACACTTTGCTCTTTTTCGTGCATAAGTAATACTACTTCTTTATGTTGTCCTAAATATGTCTTTACATTTTTTATTATCTCTTTATCTGTAGCTCTCCAATCTTGTGTATCTAAGTTCCAATCCCATATTTTATATCCAGCTTCTACTAGTGCATCATAAGATTCTTTTGGTGCATAAGGCTTACTTCCATATGGTAATCGTATTAACTTTGATGTTTCATTTGTTATTTCTTCTAGACTATTATTACATTTATCAAATTCAGACACTGTAGTCTTTGGTGTTTTGTATAAAATATTTATGTCATGACTTACACTATGAAATCCCAAAGAATGTCCATCACTTTCTATTCTTTTTAATTCATTAGAATATCTATTCATATTTTTATCTATCATAAAAAAAGTAGCTTTTATATCATTTTTATCTAATATATCAAGTATTTCATTAGTATATTTTGATGGCCCATCATCAATTGTTATATACGCAACTTTTTCAGGCTTTGGTTTAGGTCCTCTTTCATTTACTTTAGTTGTACTAATCATAAGCTGTGTTAATGTCATATTTTCACTATTTAGTAAAACTATTTCTTCTTCATCATAACTTTTCGAAGTTTCAATCATATTATCACATGTAATAAATATTAAAAATAAAAGTACTCCTACTATAAACACATTTAAAAAAATAGGTTTTATTCTTCTACTCATCCCAAATTCCCCTTCATATTATTAAATAAACACTATATTGTTAATGATTATTGACACTTATCTTAATGTATATAGCCTTATTTTTTAATTTGATATTATATTTAAATAAATATGTTTATAGTCTTAGAAATATTAATACAAAAAAATAAAACTACTTAATTCTTTAGTTTTATCCAATCTCCACCATATTACCTTTTAAAGCATATATTATTTTTTCACATATATTTGTAGTATGGTCTCCTATTCTTTCTAAATATCTACCTACAAATACTATACGTACACCTTGGTCTATATTCATTTCTTTTTCATGCATCACTTTAAGTGTATGAACTTGAACACATTCATATAAATCATCAACTACATCATCTTTTAATGCAATTTTATAAGCAAGCTCTATATCTCTATTTTCCAAAGCTTTTTTTACACCTTGTAACATCTCTATACAAACATCTTTCATCTTAGGAATATCCACTAATTCTTTTATATACTCTTCACTTCCTATTTTTATAACTTCATCAGCTATATTAACAGCATAATCTCCTATACGTTCTAGCTCTAAAGATATACTGCCTAAAGAATATATAAATCTTAAATCTCTAGCCATAGGTTGCTTTAATGCCATAAGTTCAATACTTCTATCTCGTATATAATCTCTTAAAGTATCTATCTCATCATCTTGATCTGCTATTAATTTAGCACCTTTTATATCTTTATTTATCATACACTTCATCGAATCCTCTATGATTTCTTCACATTTATCAATCATCTTTAGTGTGTAATTAATAAGAGTGTTTATATTTAACTCCAAGCTACTGTTGATCATATTAAAACTCCTTTTTATAGATTGTTTTATATAATAAATCTGATTTTAGCCAAACCTTCCTGTTATATAATCTTCTGTACGCTTATCAGTTGGGCTTGTAAATATAGTTTTAGTTTCATCAAATTCAATAACCTCACCAGATAAGAAAAATGCAGTTTCATCAGATACACATGCCGCTTGTTGCATATTGTGAGTTACTATTACGATAGTATATTTATCTTTCAATTCATTAATTAATTCTTCTACCTTAGACGTAGATATTGGGTCTAGAGCAGATGTTGATTCATCCATTAACATTACTTGAGGCTTCATAGCAATAGTTCTAGCTATGCATATACGTTGCTGTTGACTGCCAGATAAACCTAATGCTGACTTATTTAGTCTATCTTTCACTTCATCCCAAATAGCAGCTCCTTTTAAACTTTCTTCAACTATTTGATCTAAAATTTCCTTATCTTTTATACCATGTACCCTTGGTCCATATGCTACATTATCATATATACTCATTGGAAATGGATTAGGTTTTTGAAAAACCATACCTACTTTCATACGTAATTTTATAACATCATCAGATATATATATCTTCTCTATCGAAAAATATTTCTCCTTCTATATTTACATTCTCTATTAAATCATTCATTCTGTTTAATGTTCTTAAAAATGTTGATTTACCACATCCAGAAGGGCCTATTAACGCTGTAACTTTTCTTTCCTTTATTTCCATGTTTATGTTTTTTAAAGCTTGATTATTACCATAAAATAGTTCTAAGTTTTTTACATTTATTTTAATGTTCTCCATCCTAATAAATCTCCTTACTAAATTTTTTAACTATAAACTTAGCTAAAGCATTTAAGCATAATACTATTACTATTAAAACCACTCCTACACTAGCAGCTGCTTGTATATTTCCAGTTTCTTTATAATCGTACAACTTTAAAATATTAGTATTAAATTTTGTAAATCAGTTAACAA
>ERZ1463036.61-NODE-61-length-24882-cov-24.798606_pt1 | contig 24882 bp, 21 predicted proteins | sample MGYA00564485_ERZ1463036 | MGnify/ENA primary metagenome ERZ1463036 (study PRJEB39244, sample SAMEA3635127) | Helicobacter pylori | study: EMG produced TPA metagenomics assembly of PRJEB11511 data set (Assembly of a 5300-year-old Helicobacter pylori... | reverse complement strand
GAAAGAAAAGATTTTTTCTTAAAATTAATAGGAGAGCATTTATTTTTATCTTTAATTGCTATAGTTATATCAACAATAATTGGTATAAGTTTAGGTATATTAATATCTGAAAAGAAAAAATTAGCAATGCCAGTTAAAGGGATAACAAGTTTTTTATATACAATACCATCAATAGCAATATTAGGATTTTTAGTTTCTATATCAGGTGTTGGAAATATTACTGCTATAATCACATTATCAATATATGGTCTACTGCCTATGATAACAAATACTTATACAGGTATTTTAAATATTGATAAAGATATAATTGAAGCAGGGAAAGGTATGGGTACAACCAATATTCAACTTTTATATAAAATAAAAATACCACTTGCAGCACCAGTTATATTTGCAGGATTTAGAAATATGGTAGTTATGACTATAGCACTTTGTGGAATAGCATCTTTTATCGGAGCAGGAGGTCTTGGAGTTGCTATATGGAGAGGGATAACAACAAATAGTAAAGAAATGACTTTAGCAGGAAGCTTACTTATAGCTATTATAGCTCTTTTAATAGATTTAATATTATCTCGTTTAGAGAAAAAGATAAATAATATGGCTAAAGGATATAAAAAATCAGTAAATGAAAAAGAAAATAAAGAGTTTAATTTTAAAACAAAGGTAGTAATATCAACAACTATTATAGTTGTTATATTTAGCATGTTATTTGGATATTTTAGTGAAAATAAAAAGATTGTAGTTGCATCTAAACCTATGACAGAACAATATATACTTACAGAAATTATAGCTCAATTAATAGAGAATAAAACGGATATAGAAGTTGATATAAAAAAGGGGATAGGTGGTGGAACTGCTAATATACATCCAGCATTAGTTTCAGGTGAAATTGATTTATATCCAGAGTATACGGGAACATCTTGGGAATATGTATTAAAAAAAGATAATATAAAGGAAAAAAATGAATTAATAAAAGAACTAAAAGAAGAATATAAAAATAGATTTAAATTAAATTGGCTAAATCTTTATGGATATAATAGTACATATGCTATTGTAATGAATAAAGATTTAGCAGAAAAGTATGAAATAGAAACTTATTCAGATCTAGCAAAGGTATCTGAAAATTTAATTTTTGGAGCTGAATATGATTTTTATGAAAGAGATGATGGATATGACGCTATTTCACAACTTTATGAGTTTAAATTTAAAAATTCGCTTGATTTAGATATGGGGTTAAAATATAAAGCCATAGAGGATGGAAAAGTTGACGTGATAACAGCATCAACAACAGATGGAAGATTGGTAGATGAAAGATTTAAAGTTTTAAAAGATGATAAAAAATTTTTCACGGATTATTTTGCAGGAACTATTATTAGACAAGAAACTTTAGATGAATATCCTGAATTAGAAGATGTACTTAATTTATTAGAAAAAAATATAAGTGAAAAAGAAATTATTAGTATGAATTACGATGTTGAAATAAATAAAAAGGATGATTTTCAGGTAGCTAAGGAATTTTTAGTAAAGAAAGGATTAATTTAATAGGAGTTTTTTATGAAGGATAGTAAAACTATAATTAGTTTTAAAGAAGTAAGTAAAAGTTATGGAGATAAAAAGGTATTAAAAAATTTTAACTTAAATCTATCAAAAGGTGAATTTGTTACAGTAATAGGAAGTTCAGGCAGTGGAAAAACTACTACATTAAAGCTTATAAATGGATTATTAAAACCAGACTCAGGAAATATTATAATAAATGGGGAAGATATAAAAAATAAAAATATTACAGAAATTCGAAAAAATATAGGATATGTAATACAAGGTATAGGATTATTTCCACATATGACAGTTGAAAAAAATATATCTTTTGTATTAGATTTAGATAAAAATGATAAAGATGAAACAAAAAGAAAAGTTAAAGAATTAATGAAAATTGTTCATTTAGAAGAAGAATTAATAAATAGATATCCAAGAGAATTAAGTGGTGGGCAAAAGCAAAGAGTTGGAATAGCAAGAGCTTTAGCTAAAGAACCAGATATATTGCTTATGGATGAGCCTTTTGGAGCAGTAGATGAAATAACTAGAAAATCATTACAAGATGAAATAATAAAGATTCAAAAAAAACTTAATATGACTATATTTTTTATTACTCATGATATAGATGAAGCATTAAAACTTGGAAGTATAGTTATAGTTATGAATAGAGGAAAAATAGAGCAGATGGGGACACCTAACGAATTAAAGGAAAGTCCTAAAAGTGATTATGTAAAAGAACTTATAGGATATTAATTAAAAATCTTTATAAATAATATAAATTTAAGTTTTAGAGATAAATACTAAATATTTAGTATTTATCTCGTTTGTTTTATAATACATTAAAAGATAATAGTTCTATATCTTTAGATAAAAATGTTTCTTTAATAGGTTCATTTTTCATAAGATCTGTGCTTAAATATTTTTTATTATCATCGGGGAAAACAGTTACAACAGTATTATTTAAACCTTCCTTTAAAAGAACTTTAACAGCTCCTAAAAAATTAGCACCTGATGAAATACCAACTCCAAGCCCTAAGGAATTAGAAAGTTTTTGCGCCATAATTATAGAATCTCCATCGTCTACATCAATAATTCTGTTAAGTTCATAAAGTTTTAAAATTGGGGGAACAAAGTCATCAGATATACCTTCTATTCTGTGTGAAGAGTTACTAAATTTACATGATAATATTTTAGAATTTGAAGGTTCAATTGGATAAGATTTTAACTTAGGATTAATAGTTTTTAAATATCTAGATATACCCATAATAGTTCCACCAGTTCCAACTCCAGCAACAAAACAATTAGGAATTAAATTTTTTTTATATAATGCATTTAAAATTTCAGGACCAGTAGTTAAATAATGAGACATTATATTATTTGAGTTTTCGAATTGACTTGGAAGAAAAATATTTTTATTAAGCTTTGCATCTTCTTTAGCAAGTCTTATACATTCTAAAAATCCTCCAGAGGATTTAGAAATTAACTGTATTTCTGCTCCAAAACTAATTAGTAATTTTTTTCTTTCCTCACTCATCCATTCAGGTAAATAAATTTTAACATTATTATTTAAGAAACTTCCTATTGAAGCTAATGAAATTCCCATATTACCACTTGTACATTCTACTATTGTAGTATCAGGATTTATTTTATTTTCAGAGTAAGCTTTTTTTAATATATAAAGAGCAACTCTGTCTTTTATACTTCCGGTATAATTATAATACTCAAGTTTAGTATATATTTTCATTTCTTTACCCTTATAAGAAAATAGAATTTCAATAAGAGGGGTATTACCTATTAAATTTTCAAGTGAATTAAATTTATTATTTAAACTATTCATAAAAAATCTCCTAAAAAATACTCTTATATTAGTATATTTAATTTTTTTATTAGATGATTTAAAATTTAAAATAAATTAATTAAAATTTATAAAATTAAATATTTGAAAAAATTACTATTTATGTTATCACTTAATGATAATTTAAGTTTTAATATTATAATATATTGCTAATTTTAGGATAGAAAAATTAATTTAATTTAAATTTTATTAATTTTTAAATAGAAATAAGATTGTAATTTAGTTAAAAAATATAGAAAGTAAATTTGAAATATAGTATAATTTACAAAGAAGAATAATTTGGAATAAAAATAGGAATTTTATCGAAAAATAGGAGATAGACTTAAATGTTGGAAACTATTATAATTGCTTTGATTTTTTGCAAAATTAAAGGATATAAAATAAAACCTTTGTTTAATAATTATTTTATATATCCTATTATATTTATAGAATTTATAAATTTAATTATACAATTCAACATATTTAATGGTAATTATAGTTTTATAAAGTATGCTGGAATACTTAAAATAATTTACTTATGTTCATATTTACCTTTAATTTTTAAATACAAACAATATATTAGTGCAATAATTGGATCAGCTTTTGTAATAGTTGGTGGAGTGTTAAATGATATGGCTATAAAATTTAATGATGGTTTTATGCCTGTATTTCCCAAATTATCTTACTTAACAGGTTATGCAAAGATAGATTCTTTTAGTAAAGTAAACGATATACATATTTTAGGTAGTTCAAATACTAAAGTGAAATTTTTAACTGATATATTTGATTTAGGGTATAGTGTATTAAGTATAGGAGATATTTTCATAAGAGCTTTTGTATTTATAATAATATTTAGTTCTGTAAGAGAGATAAATAAATCTTTAACCAATAATTGCGTATAAGGAGAGACATAATATGTTGCATATATCATTTTTTGAATTAATAGTAAGAACTATACCAGAAAGTTTTTTATTTGTATTTGCAATTTATGTATTTGCAAATACAAAATTAGATTTTAAAAAATATATCATATCTAGCATTGAGTTAGCTATTGGAACATTTTTTATAAGAAAACTTCCAATAAGTTATGGTATTCACACAATAATAAATATAATATTATTAGTATTTATTTGTAACTTTTTTAATAAAATAAATACTTTAGAATGTATAAAAGGTGGGATATTCACAGCTATAATTTTATTTTTTTCAGAAGCTATAAATTTATTTTTAATACAGCTTAAAGTTGGTGACAATGTTACATCAATATTTAGAGATCCAGTTTTAAAAACTATTTATGGAATTCCATCTTTGATTATATTTTTACTAGTGATATTACTAGTGAATTTTTTGAAGAATAGGAAAAGAGTTTAATATGTTTAATTTTAATTACATATCCAAAAATATTGCAAGAAAAATAGCTTGCGAAAATAGTAGTATAGACAAGGATAAAGAAGAAGTAATAGCATATGGTATATATGGTATATTACAAATTGGGGCATCAATATTACTTGTAATTTTATTTGGAATTATATTTAATGTATTTATTGAAGCATTAATAATGTCATTTGGAATTAGTATACTTAGAAAATATTCAGGTGGTGTTCATTCAAATAGTTCATCAGGTTGTTTAATTATAGGAACTTTAATATGTGTTTTAATTCCATTATTAATTAACAAAATACATATTAATATTAATTCCACTATTGCAATATCATTTATTATTTTTATATTTTCTTATATTATTATTTATAGATTATCTCCAGTAGATAGTCCGAATAAACCTATAAGAAAAATAGAAAGAAGAAAAAAGCTAAAAAAAAGATCTATGCAAGTATTAACAATTTATTTGCTAATATTAATAGCGTTTATAATATTTTATTATTTAGAAGATAATTATAATTTATTATTATATGCTAATGTTTTAGGATGTGCTACTTTATGGCAAGTTTTTTCGCTTACTAAGTTAGGACATAAATTGTTAGGTGCTTTAGATACTTTTTTTATAAAACAATTTCATTTATAAATTAAGGGGGAATAAATTATGAAAAAACTAAACAACAAAGTATTAATGGCTATTGCAACTGTAGCAACAGTTGTTGCAGGAACAGTCGCTACATCAGCATGCTTTTGGAGTTTTCATCAACCAGAAGAACCAAAATCTTTAAGAGAAGAGTAGAAATGTAAGGGGCCAGATAAGTTCTGGTCCTTTGTAGTATGAGGAATAAGTTATGAACGAAATAGATAAACATAAATACAAACAGTTAAATGATATAGTTGCTGTAGTAAAAATATCTACCCTTTTATTTACTGGAATGATAATTATTCAATATTTTTTTAGTGATGGAATTTTAAAAAATAATATATTGTATAGTCAATATGGAATAATTTTAGTAGGATTTATAACATGTTTATTATTATTTATTTATGTTATATGGAAATTTTATACGCCAAGTAAATTAAAAAATAAACATTCGTTATTATTTCAAATAATAGAAAATATAACATTTGTTATAATATTTTCAGTAGTTATATTAATTTCAGGAGCAAATACTAGTGGATGTAAAATATTATTTTTATTTATAATAATAACAACAACTATGCAATCTGGATTAAAGCAAGGAATGATATTTGCTTTGATTTCATCTATTATAATTTTAGGTGTAGATATTTTATATATACCTAATGTTGAAATAAATAGATATTTTGAAAATGATTTAATATTAGTAGGAGTATTTTTCTTAACAGCATGGCCTTTAGGGTTCTATGTAAAGATAGAAGGAGAACACATAGAAAGATTAAAAGATTTGGCTAATGAAGATGGTCTTACAGGTGTTTATAACCATAGATATTTTTTTGATGCGTTAGAAAAGGAATTAGAAAATTCAAAAGAAAACAAACAAAAATTATCTGTTATATTTATAGATATAGATTATTTTAAAAATTATAATGATTTGTATGGGCATCAAGAGGGAGATAAAGTTCTAAAAAATGTAGGCTCTATTCTTAAAGATAGTATAAGGATTGGAGATACTGTTGCAAGATATGGTGGAGAAGAATTTGCAGTAATTTTACCAAATACCGATGAAGTTATCGCAAGTCATATTGCAGAGAACATAAGACAGTTCATTGAGAAGGAATATTTTTATGGACAACAAAATCAACCTAATGGGAATTTAACAGTATCAATTGGAATATCAATTTATCCAGATAAGGCAAAAGATGAATTTGAACTTATAAAAAGTGCTGATGATGCACTTTATAAAGCTAAGTTTTTTAATAAAAATAGAGTAGAAACTTATGTTTCAATATTAGAAGAAATAAAAAGAGATATTAGTGAAGATGAAGTTAAGCTAGTTACTTCTATAAAAACATTAATAAGTGTTATAAACGCAAAAGATAGATATACATATGGACATTGTGAGAGAGTAGTTCTTTACAGTAGATTACTTGCAAATAAATTAAATCTTAGTGAAGAAGATAAAAATAGTTTAATATACGGGGCTTATATGCATGATGTTGGTAAAATTAATATTGCAAAAGAAATATTAATAAAAAAAATGCCACTTAATGATGAAGAATGGAATTTGTTGAAGGAACATCCTCAAAATGGAGTAGATATTATAAAACCTGTAACTTCATTAAAAAGAATAGAAGCAATAATACTTCATCATCATGAAAAATATGATGGTAGTGGATATCCTAAGGGATTGAAAGGAAAAGAAATACCATATTTAGCGAGAGTTTTAACAGTTGTAGATAGCTTTGATGCTATGACATCAAATAGACCTTACAATAAAAGAAAAACTTATGAAGAAGGTATGGAAGAATTAAAAAAATGGAGTGGAAGGCAGTTTGACCCTGAAATTGCTAATAAATTTATTGAAGTAATAAAAGAAAATAAAGATAAACTAGGAGAAATACCAGATCATTAAGATGATTGTAAATATACAATCATCTTATTTTTTTATATCTTAGAAGGAAATGGAATAAATAGGTAGAAATATTTAATATATTATATTTAAAAATTTTGGGGGACTGGTTATGGCTATATTTCATGGTAATCTAAAGAAGACATTACCAGAGTTAACTGTTGGAGAGTTAAATTTAATAAAAAAATTTAAAGAGGAGCTAGATAATAGTTTTAATATATTTATAAAACCAAATATAAATGGAGATAATTTAAATATTTTAATAATTAAAGAGAATTCTGGGATATTAATTTTAGATATATTAGATTGGAATTTAGAAAATTATATATATGTAACTGGTGGAAATGCTGGAGATTATGGAATTATAATAGATAAAAGTAATAGAAATAATAAAGTACCATTTATAACTCCTTTTGAAAAATTAATTACATATAAAGAAAATATTTATAAATATCATATAGAAGAAATTATAAAAAGAACAATATTAAATTCAAATTATAATAATTTAATTCATACTGCTATATATTTTGCAGGGAGTAAAAGTTATGATGTAATAAATAAATTTAGTAATAATACAAAAGAGATGAAAAGTATAAAATTTTGGGGAGATAATTCAAAAATAATAAATGATATAAAAAATATATTAAAGCCAAATGAGTTATTTGATAAAGAAATTTATAATATTGCTATAAAAGTTATTAAAGGGGAAAAATATAATAGTGGCAATGTAAAATATATAAATTTAGATAAAAAAAAGATAGAACTTATGAAAAGTAAAGCTGGGGCAAAAGTAAAGATAAAAGGAATTGCTGGAAGTGGTAAAACAACTTTATTATGTAATAGAGCTATATCCGCTTATAAAAGAATAAATGGACATGGAAAAATTTTAGTATTAACATATAATAATACTTTAAAAAATTATATAAAGGATAAAATGAATAATTCAAAACTTAAGTTTGATTGGAGTATATTTTATATAAATAATTATTATATGTTTATAAATCAAAGGGCTTTGGATTTAGGAATAGATATAAAAGGTTTAAGTAGTGAAGATATATATAAGTTATTTAGTATTTTAGTAAAAAAAGAAAATAAATACGATGCAATATTTATAGATGAAGTTCAAGATTTTAAAAGAGAGTGGCTAGACTTAATTAAGGATATATTTTTAAAGGAAAATGGAGAATATGTACTATTTGGGGATGAAAAACAAAATATTTATAATAGAGCATTAGATACTAAAAAGATGGTTAAAACTAATATTAGAGGAAGATGGAATGAGCTTACAAAATCTTATAGAATTTCAACTAATATAGCAATATTACTTAAAGAATTTCAAAAGAAATTTTTTATAAAGAAATATGAATTAGATAATATATTTATTGAAGAACAAATTGGATTAGCAATAAATGATGATGAAATAATTTATGTATATTTTAATGATTTATCATATATAGATGTATTTGAAAAAAGTAAATTTTATTTGGATAATAAAAATTTAGAATATAAAAATACATGTATTATATGCGGGAATTTAAATGAATTAAGAGATATGGAATATTATGCTCGAAAAAAGTATGGAATAAATATTGAAAGAATGTTTGAGACAAAAGAAGAATTTTTATTAATAAATAAAAGAGAAAATAATATTGGAATATTAGAAAATTTACGTGAGGCAAGACAATATAATTTTTCAGCAACATCAGAAGGATTAAAAATGTGTACTATAGAAAAGTTTACTGGATGGGAAATTGAAAATTTAATCTTCATAATAGATAAAAGTGATAAAAATATGGAGCTTATATATACTGCTATAAGTAGATGTAGAAAAAATTTATTTATAATAAATAGAGGAAATAATGTGTTTAATAATTTTATAAATTCTTTAAATATGTAATTAAGAAGGAGGATATAAGTATTATTTTTAGAAGGTTTATCTATAAGGTTTTGTTAATGTTTTAAGTTATATTCTTATAACAAAATACTTAAAAGGAGATTAAAATATATGTTAAAGTATATCCTCCATTTCTTAGCTATGTATTTGAAGTATTGACATAATTTATAATAATATACAAATGTGTTAAAAATATATTTGTTAAAGTTATTTATTTTATTATTTATATATTATAAAAAGTATAAATAACATCACATTTTAATAAAAACAAAAAAAGAAGTACTATATAGTACTTCTTTTAATATATAAATTAATTTGTTTCAATTACTTTTTCAACAACTTGATTTCTTCTAGCTTCTAATTCATCATTAGTATATATGAATTTGTGAACAACTTTTTCTAATTTTGGCATAAAGAATTGAATTGATGGACCTGTAAGTAAAGCTGCTATTATAGTTCCAACTCCAACAACTCCACCAAGTAAGAAACCAATTATTAAGAAAGCTGCATCTAAACACATACGAACAACACGATATTCTTTTTTGCTTTTATCTGATAATATAAAAGGAATAACATCATTTGGAGAAACTCCAAGTTCTGTAGCCTTAAGTAATGAGAAGCCTATAGCGATTATTATACAACTAACTGCTAATAAGATCATTTTTACTATAAGGTTGTATTGTGAAAAATTAAATGGTTCAAAAAATCTTATCATTAAATCGATAAATGGACCAGCTGCAAACATAGCAAGAACAGTACCGATATTTATGTAATGTCTTTCAACAATTAATATAATAACTAAAAATGTGAATGTAATTATCATATTACCAATACCAGGAGTTATTCCTATAACATTAGCTAAACCTTGAGTAAATACAGTAAAAGGGTCAGAACCTATATTAGTTCCTATAAATATTGCAACACCAGTTTGAATTATCCATAAACCAAGAAAGAAAAATATTAGTTTCTTAGTTAATTGTTTACAGTTAAGTTTCTTCATCACTAGACCTCCGTAATTTCAAAAATATAAAGTGCTAAAACTTGTCCCATCAGCACCGTGAATACAGAATATCATAAATGTAATTGTAAATAAAATAATAAAAATTTAAAATGTTCATGTTTACATAAATGTTTACATAAAAAATAGTTATAAAATACCGAAAATAGTTGATAAATTATTAAAAAAATAATGACTTAATTAAAAAAAACTAAAAAATATTACTAATAAAAAGTGTCAAAATAAAAAATAATTAACCAAAAAGTGTAATTGTAAACGTGACAATTTAGATATCTGTCATATTAATATTGCAATATATGTATTTATATGGAAATTTATATGTTTATGTGGTATATTTTATATATTATGTATAAAGAGGTGTTAAATGAAAAATTTCATTAAAGAATTACTTATAGCTGTATATTTTTTTATAATTTCAATATTAAGTTCTGTACTAATAATTTTTAATTCTACATTTATATATAAAATGTGTATAAATTTTTTTAATATAGAAATTGTTAGTGGAATACAAAAAGATTTATTGATAGAAGATTATAAAAAAATAATTTTATATGTTACTAATCCTTTTGTAAAAGAACTTAAATTGGATAATTTTGTTATGAGTTCCAAAGGAGAGTTTCATTTTTTGGAAGTTAAGAATATAGTTTTTATAGTAGAAGTTATAGTTTTAATTTTATTAATAGTAGGAATTGTATTATTTTTATTAAATAGGAATAATAAATTTAAATTACCAATTAATAGTTTTAATTATTTATTTTTCTTTACTGTTATTTTTGTATTTATTATATTAATTTTTATTTACTTTGATTTTACATTTGTATTTGATAAATTTCATAAAATACTTTTTAACAATGATTATTGGATATTTAACCCTATTACAGATCCTATAATAAAGGCATTACCAGAAGAATTTTTTATGGTATGTGGAGTTATATGTTTATTTATTACATTATTAGTAGGTATAATTTCAAAATTTATTTATATAAACTTAAAGAAAAAAACTTAAAGAAAAAATATTATAAAAATGTTAGTTAAAGATAAAATATGCCCTATTAAATTTAAAATAAGGCATATTTTTTATTTTAAATATATAATTTAAAAAATAATATAAAGTATTGTTAATTTTTTGTACACAGAATAGTAAAAGTAAATAAAAAAAAGTAAGTTATAATAAATATTTAATTAATAAAAAATAATTAAACATAAGGAGAAAATATGGACTTTATAAAAATTTATAGCAATATTTTAAAAAATAATATTGAAAATCCAGATAAGGTAAGAAAATTACTTAAAGCAGGATATGATTTAGAGTATTTAAATTTAAATTTATTAGGAGGTAGGAATTTACCTAAATCTCTTAGATATTTATCTAAGCTTTGTATGAAGTTTACATTAGAGCCATTAAAAGATCCAGAAAATACAGCCTTTGTAAATGTATTTACACCTACTGAATTTTTACATGCCTTTGATATGCATCCACAGCTTATAGAAGCTTTTTCGTCTTACATATCAGGAACAAAATTTGAGGATGTTTTAATTGATAAAGCAGAAAGCTTTGGTATATCAGATAGTCTTTGTTCATATCATAAAACTTTTTTAGGAGCAGCTATGACTAAAATTTTACCTAAACCAAAGTTTGCTATTACAACATCTACTGCATGTGATGGGAATATTAATACATTTAGACATATTTCGAATATTTATAATATAGAAAAGTTTGTTATAGATGTTCCTTATGAATATAATATTGAGGCAGAAGAGTATGTTAAAGATCAATTAAAAGAAATGGTGGTTTTCATTGAAGATAATACACATAAGAAATTAAATGAAGAGAAGTTAAAGGAAGTTATTTTAAATGAAAATCAATCAATAGAATATTATAATACATATTTAGAAAATTTAAAGCATAAATACTTTCCAAATACAATAACTTCAGAAATGTTTAAAGTATTTGTAACACATCCTGGAATGGGAAGAAAAGATACTTTAAGGTTTTATAAGCTACTAGCAGAAGATATAGAAAAATATCCTGATGTAAAAGCTGAAAAAAGATTATTATGGGTTCATCTATTGCCATTTTATAGTGAAGCCATAAAAGATTTATTAGATTTAAATAAAGAGCATCAATTATTAATTTCAGATATGAATGTTGATTATATGAAAAAATTAGATATAAATGATCCATATTCATCTATTGCAAAGAAAATAATTTTAAATTCATATAATGGACCTTATGAAAGAAGAGCAAATAATATATTAAAATATGCTAAAGATTTAAATGCAGATGGTATTATTAACTTTTGTCATTTTGGATGCAAACAATCAAGTGGTGGTTCATTAATACTTAAGGATACTTTAGAAAAAAATAATATTCCTGTATTAAGTATTGATGGTGATGCAGTAGATAGAAGAAATAGTCAAGAAGGACAAAATAAAACAAGACTTGAAGCCTTCTTTGAAATGTTAAATAGTAAGGAGGAAAATATAGATGATAGCTTGCATGTGTAAATATAGTCCTTTTGCTGTATTTGATGCTTTTGATGAAAAGGGAATTGTTATAGATGGTGAGGTTTCTCAATTTAATGAGTCAGATAAATTTTTACATCCTAACATGTGTTCATATAGTAAAGCTCTTTTAGATACAATAATCGAAAAGAAAATAGATAAAGTATTTTTGGTAAACTGTTGTGATTCAATAAGAAGACTTAAAGATACTTTAGAGAATATTCCTTCAATTAAATTTGTATATATGATGGATTTACCAAGAAAGAATAATTGTTGTGCAAAAAATATGTTAAAAAGAGAAATATTAAAGTTTATTGATGAGTATGAAAAGTTTAGTGGAAAAAAGTTTAATATAGAAAAATTCAATAAAGGACTTTATAAATATTTAGATAATAATAAGGCTCCAAATACTCCATATATAGCTATAATAGGAGCAAAAATATCAAAAGAATTTATAAATAATGTAGAGGATTTGTTAGATTACCCTTTAATAAATCATACTTGTTCTAGAGAACATTATTTAACTGAAATTAAAAATTTTAATGATAAAGATGAAGCTATTACATGGTATTCAGATGAAATATTAGGTTATACACCTTGTATGAGAATGGAGGATACTACAAATAGAAGAGTATTGACAGAAGATCCAAATTTAAAAGGAATAATTTATCATACAGTTAAGTTTTGTGATCATTATTCTTTTGAATATGTAAATTTACAAAGGGGAAAAACTCCTATACTTAAAATAGAAACGGATCTTACAAGTCAAAGTGCAGGACAAATAAAAACACGTATTGAAGCATTTAATGAACAGTTAAGTGGAGGAAAAGTAAAAATGAAAGAAATTAAAAATAAAGATAAAATTTATGTTATGGGAATAGATAGTGGATCAACTTCTACAAATGCAGTTATTATGGATAAAGATAAAAATATGTTAAGCAGTATAATAGTTAAAACAGGTGCTAAAAGTATGGATTCAGCAAACGCTGCTTATGAATTAGCAATTAAGGAAGCTGGAATTTCAAAAGAAGATATTACACTTATAGTAGGAACTGGATATGGAAGATATAATATTCCTTTTGTGGATGAAAATATAACAGAAATAACATGTCATGGTATGGGAGCACACTTTTTTAATCCAGAAGTAAGAACTATTATAGATATAGGAGGTCAAGATAGCAAGGCTATAGGTTTAGATGAAAATGGAAATGTAAAAAGTTTTGTAATGAATGATAAATGTGCAGCTGGAACTGGAAGATTTTTAGAGATGATAGCTAAAACTTTAGAAATTGATTTAGAAACTATGTCAAAAGAAGGATTATCATATAATGAAGATCTTACAATAACAAGTGTTTGTTCTGTATTTGCAGAATCAGAAGTTATAACTTTAATAGCTGAAAATAAAGAGAGAAGAGATATAATACACGGTGTAAATAAATCTATTGCAACAAAAACTGTAGGTCTTGTAGAAAGAGTTGGTAGATGTGAAAAATATATGATGACAGGTGGTGTAGCTAAAAATAAAGGGGTAATAAAAGCTATAGAAGAAAAGCTAAATAGTAAATTAGTTATAGCTGATGAACCACAAATATGTGGAGCTGTTGGAGCAGCTATACTAGGATTAAATAAGATTTTAGAAAATATATAGATATATTGTTCATTTACTTTTTTTATTAAATATAATATCATACTAATGTATTAAGGATTATATTATGGAGATGAAATTATGTTTAATATAGATGATTGTATTGGATTTATTACTAATAAATGTTCTAAAAAGATATCAGATGAATTTAATAGAAGATTACAGGAGTATGGAGTAACTAGAGTTCAATGGATAGCTATTTTTTATATAGGAAAATATGACAATGGAATATTTCAAAGAGAACTTTCAGATCTTATGAATGTAAAAGAGTCATCAATGGTGAGACTAATTGATAGAATGGAAAAAGAAGAATTAGTTATAAGAAAAAAGAATGATAATGATAGAAGAATAACTAGTATATTTTTAACTGATAAAGGTATAATTCTTAGAAATAAATTATTACCTTTAGGTGAACAATTTCAAAAAGATGCTACAATAGGTATTAGTAGTGAAGAGTTAGATATATTTAAAAAAGTATTAGAAAAAATGGTAAATAATATAAGTTAAGATTGACAATACCACCTTTAGGTGGTATTTTTATATTATAATACTTAGCATGGCAAGTATTTGTGTAATTAATATATTGAGAGTTTATATTTGGGAGGATTAGTATGAAAAAAGATGTAAGACAAATGTTAAATGATTTTATGAATGGATTAAGTAGTTTAGGAGAAACAAATGGTGAAAATGTTAATGCATTTATGAACCTATTAGGTACAAACTATGCAGAAGGAGCTATAAGCACAAAAACAAAAGAATTAATAAGTATTGGTATAGCAACTTATAACAGATGTGAATATTGCATAGTGTTCCATTCATACAAAGCATTAGAAGCTGGTGCTACTAGAGAAGAAATATTAGAAGCAGCTATGGTTTCAGTTGCATTTGGTGGAGGGCCAACTATGGCATATACAGTAACTTTATTAAAAGATTGTATTGATGAATTTGAAAATGATTTCAAATAAAATTTCATTAAAAATTTAGAAATTATATTTTAAAAGATTGCTGTAAGAGCTATAGTAAAGTATAGTTTTTAAAGCAATCTTTTTAATTGAAGAAGTTATTCTAAAATTTTTGAAGGTGGTTAGATTTATATGGAAATAACTATAAAAAATATAAATGGAAATTCTGCTAAAGTAGGTAAAATAAATGTATCTATAGGAGATATAGTGAAGAAAAATCAAATATTATTGCAAATAGAAACTAACAAAGGAAATACCCCTTTTAAATCTACTAGTAGCTTTAAAATAAAAGAAATAAAAGTATCAGAAGGACAAGAAGTAAAAAAAGGAGATATTTTATTTATAGTAGATGAATTAGAAGAGGTTAAAGAGAATAAAAAGGATAATAGTGTTAAAGTAGATTATTTTGCAAATTTAATTAAAGGAAAGAAAGAAAGTATAAATACAGATGTTTTAATAATAGGTGGAGGTCCTGGTGGATACGTTTCTGCAATATATGCTGCTAAAAATGGAATGAATGTTATATTAGTAGAAAAAGATAATCTTGGCGGAACTTGTTTAAATGTAGGATGTATACCAACAAAAGCATTTGTTAAATCTTCGGAAATATATAATGAAGCTATTTTAGGTGAGGAATTTGGTTTTGAAATTAAAGAAATTAAACTACAAATGGAAAAGGTTGTTGAAAGAAAGAATAATATAAAAAATAATTTAAAATCAGGTATTGAATATTTATTAAATAAAAACAATGTAAAAGTAATTAAAGGAAATGCAGAATTCATAAATAATAAAACTGTATTAGTTGAAAAAGGAAAAGATGAGTATAAAATAAATGCAGAAAATATTATAATTGCTACAGGTTCTAATATTTCGAAAATAAATATAAAAGGAATAGAATTACCATTTGTATTAAATAGTACATCTGCATTAGATAATAAAAAATTACCTAAATCAATTACTATAATTGGTGGTGGAGTTATAGGAATGGAGTTTGCTTTTATATATTCAAATTTTGGTGTTAAAGTAAATGTTGTTGAATATATGGACAGACTTTTAACTATGGTTGATGATGATGTATCATGTGAAATTAAAGAAATAGCAAAAGAAAATGGAATTAATATATACACAAGTTCAAAGGTTAATAAAATTGAAAAATCAGAAAATGGAGAAGCAATAGTATTTTTTGAAAATGAAGGAAAGGATAAGTATTTAGTATCAGAAAACGTTTTAGTTGCAATAGGAAGAGAACCTAATATTAAAAATTTAGGCATAGAAAATACTGATATAAAATTAAATGAAAATGGAAAAGGAATAAGTGTAGATAATAAATTAAAAACTAATGTAGATAATATATATGCTATAGGAGATGTTACTAATAAAATCCAACTTGCACATGTTGCATCTCATCAAGGTATAGTTGCTATAGATAATATACTCGGTAAAAATAAAGAAATAAGCTATGATTATGTTCCAAATGTAATTTTTACTTCTCCAGAAATTGTGAATGTTGGATTAACAGAAAGACAATGTAATGAGAAGAATATAAATATAAAGATAAGTAAATTTCCATTCTCAGCAAATGGAAAAGCATTGACTATGGGAGAAACAAGAGGATTTATAAAATTAATTAAAGATATAGAAGAAAATAAAATAGTTGGGGCATCAGTAATAGGAGTAGATGCATCTACTTTAATAAGTTCATTAACATTAATTATCAAAAATAATATTAGTGAAGATGAAATAATTGAAACAATATTTGCTCATCCAACAACATCTGAAGTGATTCATGAAGCGGCACTTGGTCTTAGCATAGGAGCTATACATTACCATGAATAGAATAGTTATATCTGAGGAGTTAAATCCATATTATAATTTAGCGTTGGAAGAAGAACTTTTAAATAATGTTTTAGAAAATGAAAATATATTATATCTTTGGCAAAATGAAAATACTGTTGTTATTGGTAGAAATCAAAATCCTTATTTAGAGTGTGATATAGATTATATTAATAAAAATAATATAAATTTAGTTAGACGCATATCAGGAGGAGGTACAGTATTTCATGATATAAACAATTTAAATTTTACTTTCATAACAAAAAGTTGTAATGCGAATTTAGAAAAACAATTAAGTGTTATAAAGTTAGCAGTAGAAAAGTTTGGATTAAATGTAGAATTTTCAGGAAGAAATGATTTGTTGATACAAGGTAAAAAATTTTCAGGAAATGCATTTTATGATGATGGAGAAAATTATTTTCATCATGGAACTATTATGATTAATGTAAATACAGATATTTTACAAAAAGCTCTAAAGCCTTCAAAGTTAAAATTGCAATCTAAAGGAATAACATCTGTAAAAAGTAGAATAATTAATCTTAGTAGTTTAAGTAATGAAATAAATGTTAGTATTTTAAAGAGTTCTTTAGAAAATGCTTTTAAAAAAGTATATGGGAATATAGTTAAAAAAGATATATATGATGAAAGTTATAAGAAATGTTCTTTACATGAAAAGTATAAAAGTAGAGAGTGGAATTTTGGAGAAAGCCCAAATTATAACGTTATGCTAGAGGAAAAGTTTGATTTTGGTAATATTCAAATTTTGTTAAGTATAAAAAATAATAAGATATACAATGTAGAAATATATTCAGATACATTAGAAAATATAGATTTTAACCAAATTAAAAATGTATTATTAGGTAAAGATTTTTCGAAAAAATATATACTAGAGTATATTAAACAAAATATAAATTAAATCATTATATAGGAGAGAAGAGTATGTTAATAATCTTCTCTTTTTACTTTTTTATACATCATAACTAAAAATAATTTTTAAAATTTACTTTTTTTATTGAATAAAAGTATTATAATAAGAGAATATGCTTTATAATAGTAATCTAGATTAGAAAATAATATAATAAGTTAATAATTATAGATAGAAGGTGATAATATGACAGAAAATAGATTTTTACCGATAAGTAAAAAGGATATGGAAGAAAGAGGATGGAATCAGTGTGATTTTATTATAGTTACAGGAGATGCTTATGTAGACCATCATAGTTTTGGAACTGCTATAATTTCAAGAGTTTTAGAAAATGCAGGGTATAAAGTTGGTATAATTGCACAACCAGATTGGCATAGTATAGATGATTTTAAAAAACTTGGTAGACCAAGACTTGGTTTTTTAGTTAATGGTGGTAATATGGATTCCATGGTTAATCATTATACTGTAAGTAAAAGAAGAAGAGATAAGGATATGTATACTCCAGGCGGAAGAATGGGGGCAAGACCAGATAGAGCAACAATCGTTTATTGTAATAAAATTAGAGAGGCCTACAAGCATGTTAATGTTATAATAGGTGGAATAGAAGCTAGTCTTAGAAGATTTGCTCATTATGATTATTGGGGAGATAATGTAAGAAATTCAATACTTATAGATAGTGGTGCAGATTTATTAGTATATGGTATGAGTGAAAAACAAATAGTTGAAGTAGCAAATGCGTTAAATGATGGATTTGAAGCTAAGTACATAAGACATATAAATGGAACATGTTATACTATAGAATCATTAGATGAAGTATACGGAGATTATAAAATATTGCCTTCTTTAGAAGAGGTTGCAAATGATAAGGTGAAATATGCAAAAGCATTTAAAATTCAATATGAAGAGCAAGATCCAATTAGGGGAAAACAACTTATACAGAAGCATGGAAATAGATATGTTGTTATAAATAAACCAGAAATGCCATTAACAAGAGAAGAACTTGATGAAGTTTATGCTCTTCCATATACTAAAAACTATCATCCTATATATGAAAAGGATGGTGGTATACCAGCAATAGAAGAAGTTAAATTTTCTATAGTAAGTTCAAGAGGTTGTTTTGGTAACTGTAACTTCTGTGCCATAACATTCCATCAAGGAAGGGCTGTTCAAAGTAGAAGTGAAGAATCAATACTTGAAGAAGCAAGAGAGATTACAACATTTAAAGATTTTAAAGGGTATATACATGATGTTGGTGGACCTACAGCAAACTTTAGAAAACCTGCTTGTAAACATCAACTTACAATAGGAGCATGTAAAAATAAACAATGTTTAACTCCTGGTGTTTGCAAAAATATGGATGTTGATCATAGTGAGTACCTACATCTCTTACGAGAAATAAGGAAAATTCCAAAAGTTAAAAAAGCTTTTGTAAGATCAGGATTAAGATATGATTATATAATGGCTGACAAAGATGATACTTTCTTCAGAGAACTTGTAGAGCATCATGTAAGTGGTCAACTTAAAGTAGCTCCAGAGCATGTAGCTCCACAAACTTTAAAGTATATGAACAAGCCATCAGGAAAAACATATGATAAATTTAGAGAAAAATTCTTTAAAATAAATAGACAACTGAAAAAAGAACAATATATAATTCCGTATTTAATGTCAAGTCATCCAGGAAGTGGATTAAAAGAAGCAATTCAACTTGCTGAATATTTAAGAGATATAAAGTATCAACCAGAGCAAGTTCAAGATTTTTATCCAACTCCTGGAACAATGTCAACAACAATGTTTTATACAGGACTTGATCCTTTAACTATGGAAGAAGTATATATTCCTAAAACTAAAGAAGAAAAGGCTATGCAAAGAGCACTGCTTCAATTTAAAAATCCTAAAAACTATAATCTTGTTTATGATGCTTTAATTAAAGCTGGAAGGGAAGATTTAATAGGTAATGGTCCTAAATGTTTAATTCAATCAAAAGAAACAAGATACATAGCAAGTCAACATGGAAAGTCTAAAACTAAAGGAAAAGGACATCAAAGGGATAATAAATGCTCAAAAAGTAATAGGAATTCAAGAGATAATAGAAAAGGTAGAAATTCTAACAACCAATCAAAAAATGAAGAAACTAAAATGTATAAAGGGAAAAAAAGTAGAGGTCCTGCAAAGCTAAGACTTAAAAAGAAAAGATAAATAAAATGAAGTAGAGCTATTTAAATAGCTCTCTTTTTTATTTAATTAAAAATATATAGTAAAAATAAATGAAATAATCTTAGTAAAAATAAGTAAAAATATAAGGAAAATTCAAGTAAAAATATTGAAAATGTTTTCTAAAGGTGTTAATATTACATTAACAAATAAAATTATATAGAAGGGGTGTAAATATTTTGAAGCAAAAAATGTTAAATATTTTTAATGAGGTTTATGGATATAAAGAGGGAGCTAGAGTATTTTTTTCACCTGGAAGAGTTAATTTAATTGGAGAACATACTGATTATAATGGTGGAAATGTATTTCCTTGTGCAATAAGTTTTGGTACTTTTGGAGCAATAAAATTAAGAGATGATAATAAAGTAAGAATGTATTCAAAAAACTTTGAAAACTTAGGTGTTATAGAGTTTAGCTTAGATGGGTTAAAATATGAAAAAGAGCATGATTGGGCAAATTATTGTAAAGGAGTTATAGATGTATTACAAAAAGAAGGTTATGTTATAGATAAAGGATTTGATGTTGTAATATATGGAAATATACCAAACGGTGCAGGACTTTCATCATCAGCTTCACTTGAGCTATTAATTGGAGTTATGATGGACAAGTTATTTAACTTAAATATTGATAGAATAGATTTAGTTAAATATTCACAAAGGGCAGAAAATAAATTTATAGGCGTAAATTGCGGTATTATGGATCAATTTGCTATAGGAATGGGAAAAGAAAATAAGGCTATATTGTTAGATTGTAACACTTTAAAATATAGTTACTCAGATATAAATTTAAAAAATGAAGTTATAATTATATCAAATACGAATAAAAGAAGAGGACTTGCAGATTCAAAATATAATGAGAGAAGAAGCGAATGTGAAGAAGCCTTATCTGAATTAAAAGAAAAATTAAATATTAATTCATTAGGAGAGCTTACAATTGAAGAGTTTGAAAATAATAAAAATTTAATAAAAGATGAAATTAGAATAAAGAGAGCTAAGCATGCTGTATATGAAAATATTAGAACTCTTAAAGCAAAGGAAGCTTTAGAAAATAATGATTTAAAAACATTTGGTGAGCTTATGAACCAATCACATATTTCATTAAGAGATGATTATGAAGTAACTGGAAAAGAATTAGATACATTAGTTAATCTTGCATGGGAATGTGAAGGGACTATAGGTTCTAGAATGACAGGAGCTGGTTTTGGAGGTTGTACGGTATCTATAGTTAAAAAGGATTTTGTAGAAAGTTTTATAAAGTATGTAGGAGAAAAGTATAAAGAAATTATAGGATATGATGCAGATTTTTATATAGCAAATATAGGTGATTCAACTAGAGAAATATAGGGTGTGATATTATGGAAATTTATAGAGAGATTGATAGGTTAATAAAATATTCTTTGAAAAAGAGTTTAATAGAAACTGAAGATGAAGTATATATAAGAAATAGTTTACTTGATCTCTTTAAATTAGATGATTATAAACAACAGAATATAGATGATGAAGATTTAAATACTCCAACACCTATTTTAGAGAATCTTTTAGATTATGCATATGAGAAAGGTTTAATTGAATATAATACTCCAATATATAGAGATCTTTTTGATACTAAAATAATGGGGATTTTAATTAAAAGGCCATCTGAAGTAATTAAAGATTTTAATTATAAATATAAAAATAGTCCTAAAGATGCAACAACATACTTTCATAATATAAGTAAAGCTTGTGATTATATAAGAACAGATAGAATAGCTAAAAATGTTGTATGGAAAACAAGTTCAGAATATGGAAATATTGATATAACTATAAATTTATCAAAGCCTGAAAAGGATCCAAAGGCAATAGAAGCTGCTAAAAATCTTCCACAGTCAGGATATCCAAAATGTTTACTTTGTAAAGAAAATGAAGGATATTCAGGAAGGGTAAATCATCCTGCTAGGCAGAATTTAAGAGTTATTCCTATAAATCTTTTGAATAAAGAGTGGTTTTTACAGTATTCTCCATATGCATATTATAATGAGCATTGCATAGTGTTTTCAGGAGAGCATATCCCTATGAAAATAACAAAGGAAAGCTTCGATAGAATATTGGAGTTTGTAGAAAAATTTCCACATTATTTTATAGGATCAAATGCAGATTTACCAATAGTTGGAGGGTCAATACTTACTCATGATCATTATCAAGGTGGGAATTATAAATTTGCAATGAATTATGCAGAAGATGTATTTAAGTTTAATATAAAAAATTATAATGGTATAGAGTTATCTATAATTAAATGGCCATTAACAGTAGTAAGATTAAAAGGTAAAAATAGAGAAGAATTAAGTGAACTTGCTGGTAAAATATTAAGTCATTGGAGAGAATACTCTGATGAAGATGCAGGTATATTTGCTTATTCAGAAAATGTTCCTCATAATACAATAACTCCAATTGGAAGATTTTCTGATGAAAAGTATGAATTAGACCTTGTACTAAGAAATAATAGAAGAAATAATGAACATCCATATGGAATATTTCATCCACATGCACAATTACATCATATAAAGAAGGAAAATATAGGTCTTATTGAAGTTTTAGGACTTGCAGTTTTACCATCTAGGTTGAAAGAAGAACTTAAATTAATAGAAAAAAATTTGCTTTTAGGTAATGAAGATCTTATAGATAAAGATGAAATAGGAATACACTTAGATTGGTTTTATGAAATATTAAAAAATAATAAAAATATAAACGAAAATAATGTGGAATCAATTGTAAGAAATGAAGTAGGAAAAGTATTTATAAAAGTTCTTGAAGATTGTGGTGTATTTAAATGGAATGAATCAGGAATAAAATCTATGAAAAAATATATAGATTCATTAAAAAACAATATTTAAATAAAAATAAATATGGATTTGAATTTAATATTCAAATCCATATTTTTATTATTTTGATATTTAAAATACCTTAATATATAATATGTTATGAGAAAGAGGTGAAAGATATTGGCGACTATAAAAGATATAGCAAATATTGCAGGTGTATCAATATCAACGGTATCTAGGGTTTTGAATTTGGATAAAAGTTTAAATGTTTCAGAGGAAACAAGAGAAAAGGTTTTAGAAATTGCTGATAAAATGAATTATATGACTGCAAAGCAAAAAAAACTTAGGGATAAGGTGTATAATATAGGTATTGTAAGTAGCTTTATAGATGGAGAAGCAAATGATCCATATTTTTTATATATTAGAATGGCAATTGAAAAAATGTGTAATGAAAAAAATATAGAGTTTAAATCAGTATATATAGATAAATTAATTAGTGAGCCTACATCAAAATATAAAGGAATAAATGGAATAATAGCTATAGGTATATTTACTAATGAAGAAATAAAAAAATTAGAATGTATAACTAAAGATATCATATTTGTAGATTCATCTCCTGATGAATGGAAATATGACTCTATTGTTGTAAATTTTAAACAAGGAGTTTTAAGTGCTTTAAGTTATCTTGAAAATTTAGGTCACAAAAATATAGGATATATAGGTGGTAGAGTAATAGCTCATAATGATAAAGAAAAAAAAGAATTATTTAATGACAGAGAAAAGATATATACAGAATATATGAAAGAGAAAGGTAATTATAAAAAAGAGTGGATATATAAAGGAGAATTTACATTAGAAGATGGTTATGAACTTATGAAAAAAATGCTTGAGAATAAAAACTTACCTACAGCTATATTTATAGCTAGTGATCCTATGGCTATAGGTGCTTATAAAGCAATTAATGAAAAGGGATATTCTATTCCAGAAGATATAAGCATAATAGGATTTGATGATATTGCAACAGCAAAGTTTTTAACACCATCTCTTACAACTGTAAAAGTATTTGTAGAGCTTATGGGAGAAACTGCATTAAACACTATTTTAGAAAGATTAGAAAATAGCAGAGAAATAAGCAAAAAAATAGTTTTGCCAGTTAAACTTATAAAAAGAGAAAGTTGCAAATCAATTAAATAAAAAAACGTGTCATAAATTAGACACGTTTTTTTATTTAAAAATTAGAAAATGCATTGGATGGTATTCCTTTGTAAGGACAAATTTTCATAATTTTTTTTATTAAATGTTTTTTTTCTAAATAAGAACAAATTGAATCTATATGTTTTGAAGGATCTATTTCTTTTTCAGCATTTGCAAAAGATAAAGCTGATTTTAAATTGCTATAAGGTATTGAATTTATATTTTCACTAATTTCTGCTGGAGTAAAAAACTTATTAGGATTAGATATTAAAAATTGCCTAATATCATCTGCTAATGAATGAAATTCTAATTTATTTTCATCGCTAGTATAAATTTTCATTTAAATCACTCCTTAAACTTTAATTAATAAATAATAAGATTTACATAATTTAAATCTTATGTAAATGTTTACTTTAATAACATTATAACAAAAAAGTTATTTAATATAAATGTATATTTAATGTACTTATAAAATAAAAGATTATGTATGTTTTCTTTTTGTCATCCAAAATTATTTAAAGTGGGTTGACAATGATTTTAAATAAATATATTATATTAAATAATTAAGATCGGAAGAGCGTCGTGTAGGGAAAGAGTGTCCTAGG
>ERZ1463036.60-NODE-60-length-25599-cov-60.482618_pt1 | contig 25599 bp, 26 predicted proteins | sample MGYA00564485_ERZ1463036 | MGnify/ENA primary metagenome ERZ1463036 (study PRJEB39244, sample SAMEA3635127) | Helicobacter pylori | study: EMG produced TPA metagenomics assembly of PRJEB11511 data set (Assembly of a 5300-year-old Helicobacter pylori... | reverse complement strand
TCTGTTCAATTTTCAAAGACCATTTTATCTCGTCGCCCTCAAGCGACTTGTTTATATTATCATATGTATCGAACAATGTCAATAGTTTTTTTATTTTTTTAATAAAACTATTTTTATCTTTCGATATTTCGTTCGGCACATCCGATGTATGTAATTATATATACTTTTTTGTAACTTTTTACTTAAAATTATGTTCAAAAATAAGTTTATTATTATTATATTCATTTTTTCTTACTTTTTCTTTATTTTTCATGTATTGATATACTAGGCTAAGTTTTCTATAAATATACATCTTTATTAAAATTATTTGTAATTTTATGCCTTTCTTTACATCGAAATAATTATAAATTCTTTATTTAGTAATTAGCTTATCTTATCTATTAAGTACATATCTAACTTAAATATTCAAGTTACTTAAATTTATATTAATTAATATTTATAAAAGCATACATAAAATATGAAATTTAAGCTTTTATTAAATAATTTTTATAATTACTAAAAATCTTTTAAATATAAAATTATATGTATGAGTTTTATTTAGATAATTATACCTTTAATGATATATAAATATAAAATATTATAAAAAAATTATCTAAGGTATTCTACTTATAATACTTTATATTTATAGTACTAAAAGGTATACTTCCTTATTTATAAAGCTTATTAATAATTTTTATTACTATAATAATTATAAAATAATGTTTATTTAATTATTATCTTATATTTTAAATAATAGTCTTCTTACTATTAATACTAAATTTATATTATAAATACAAAAGCGCTTCTCACCCTCAGAAACGCCTTGCTTTTATATTCGTAATACACTTTTATATAAAATATTTTTTAATTATATTTCAAAAATATTTGTAATAAGATTATATTATTAAATTTAATATCATTATATAATGTATATTTATATATTATAGTTTTTCATTTTGTATAAACCTTATATTATACTAAGTACAAACTATTTAATATTATTTTTTATTAAATATTGATTTTAAAGATCTTTTTAAAACATCAAAAAAGCTTAATGACTTAACTATATGATTTGGATCAATATATTCTCTAATAGCACGAAGTACTTTCTTTGGATCTTTAGATGAAAAGGAATATGTACCATTTTTCTTAGTTTGAATTGCATATCGTGGAATCCACTTCCCCTTAAATATTACAGATACAATAACATAATCAACTTCTTCCCAAGGAATTTGAATAAATTTTCTAATATCACGAGAATTATAAAATTCAAAACCTTTATCACCAATCATTATTTTGCCATAATCAGTCAAGCCTGTAAAAGCTGTTGCATCAATTACTAAATCTACCTTTGTATTTATCGATTTAACCATATCTTTACCTCTTTTCACTTAGTATATATATTTTTTTATAATTATGTATTTATTCAAATAATTAAAAATCACTTACAAAAACCAGTAATTTTATTGTTAATTAATTTATAAACTTATCTAATTATTTAGTTAAAATTATAAGTTAAATAATGCTTTTTTAATTTCATAATATCATAAAAGTTATCATTCTAAAATTAACCTTAAATTATTTATGTAAAAAGCCTAGGCTAAGTAAAAAATATTACACTAACCCAGGCTAAATAAAAATATTACATTAAACCTATTAAGTGGAAAATAATTCCGATTACGAATAAAGCAAGAATAATAACAATTGGAGATACTTTTTTCTTAAGTAACCACATGCAAAGAAGTGTTAATAATAATCCTGCAAGTCCAGGTATTAATGAATCTAAGTTACTTTGTAAAGTTGTAACTTTATCAGTAGTTAATGATAAACCAGCTGATTGTTGAATTAACGCTTCTTTTATACCTTCTGCTCCAGCTGGAAGGTTAGCCCAATCTATGAAAGCACCTTTACTTAACTGAACAGATGATATTACTGGTGTGAACTTAATAGATACCCATCTATTAACTAATGATCCTAAGATGAACATACCAAGTATAGATGCACCTTTTGTAATATCTTGTAATAAGTTACCTGATAAATCTTCTGTAATACGAGAACCAGCTTTATATCCAAGCTCTTGTGTATACCAAGTAAATGCCATACGTATGATATTCCAGGCAAAGAAGAATATAATAGGTCCAAGAATATTACCTGCCATAGCAAGTGAAGCTCCTAATGCTCCTAATATAGGTCTAACAGTAAACCAGAAAACTGGATCTCCAATACCTGCTAAAGGTCCCATCATACCAACTTTAACACCTTGAATAGTTACATCATCCACAGGTGATCCATTTGCACGATCTTCTTCTAATGCTAATGTTACACCAATAATAGGTGAAGCTACATATGGATGAGTATTAAAGAATTCTAAGTGACGTGTTAATGCAGCTGATCTTTCTTCTTTAGTTTTATATAATTTTTTGATTGCTGGAATTAATGAAAATGCCCAACCACCGTTTTGCATTCTTTCATAGTTCCAAGATCCTTGAATGAAAGTTGAACGCCACCAAATAGAAAGACGATCTTTTTTTGTTAACTTTAATTTTTTTTCCATTTTCGTCTTCTCTCCCTTCTTAATAATTATCGATAATATCGCCTATTGGATCTCCTGTATTTGATCCGCCATTACCTGAACCACCTTTTTTGCTAAGTGCTAAGTAAATAAGAGCTATAGATACACCGATTGCACCTAATCCCATAAGTGTAATTTGAGGAATAGTTGCTAATACAAAACCAATTGCAAAGAATGGCCATACTTCTTTTGTTGCCATCATATTGATTACCATTGCATAACCAACAGCTACAACCATTCCACCACCTACTGCTAAACCGTCTGTTAACCAAGCTGGCATAGCATTAAGTAATGCACTAATAGGACCAGAACCAATTAATAAAATTAATGCTGCTGGAAGAGCTATACGTATACCTTGCATACAAATAGCAATGATTTGCCACATTTCAACTTTTCTAATATTTCCTTCTTTTGCAGCCGCATCCATAAAGTGTACGAATGCTGTTGCAATTGTACGACAAATAATTGTTAATAATAATCCTGCAACTGCTAATGGAATTGCTATAGCTATAGCTGCATCAATTCCAGCTCTACCTTGACCACCAAGAACTAAAATAATTGCAGCTGCGACAGATGCTAATGCAGCATCAGGCGCTACCGCAGCACCTATATTTGCCCAACCCAAAGCAATCATTTGTAAACTACCACCTAATATTAAACATGGTATTAAGTTACCTGTAACTAGACCAATTAAAGTACACGCAACTAGAGGTTGATGAAATTGGAATTCATCTAGGATTCCTCCCATCCCAGCTAAAAACGCAACAATAATAACTAATATTATTTGAATTATATTTAGATCCACAATGTAATCCTCCTTTTTTTATTAAAATAAATATAATTATTTTAATTTATTTAATTCATCTTGTGCTTTTTTAAGAATTTCGTCCATATTTCCTTTTGAATCATTTGGAACTTTACGAACATCAAAATTCAATCCAGCTTTTTTAAGTTTTTCAAAAGTATCAATATCTTCTTGACTAAAAGCAAGAACTTTATTTGGTTGAACTTTACCAGCAGAGTGAGCCATAGATCCAACATTAACTGTCTTTATAGGTACTCCACCTTCTACTGCTCTAAGTAAATCTTCTGGATTTTCAAAAAGAAGCATAGCACGTTGTCCTCCAAAATGCTGATCATCTTTTGCAAGCTTAATCATTTGATCAATAGGAACAACATGAGCTTTAACTCCTGGAGGAGCAGCTTGTTGAATTAATTTCTTACGAAGTTCATCTCTAGCTACTGCATCTGATACAACAATAATTCTTGTTGGTTGTGTAGTTTTTGTCCAAGCAGTTGCTACTTGACCATGTAGTAAACGAGAATCAATACGAGCTAAAACGTATTCAAATGATCCAGGTGTACCCTCATTAGACTGCTTAGCTGAACCTGAATTTTGTTTATCATCATTAGCTGGTTCTAATGCTTCTGGTTTAACCTTAACCCCTTCTTTAGCTGAGTCTATAATGCTAGCTGCAATTTCTTGTGCAGATTCCATTGAAAGACGTGCTCCATAAGCTTCAATAACCATTGGTAAATTCATACCAGCAACAATTGCCCATTTATCTTTATGTTCTTCAAATAAACTATTTGCTTGGTTAAATGGCGTACCGCCCCAAAGATCAACTAAGAATAAAATCTCATCTTGGCTGTCAAAGGATGCAATTGCATCTTTCATTTTTGCTTTAATGTCATCAGGACCTTCACTCGGCATCAAAGTAACAGCTTGCACGTTTTTTTGTTCTCCAAAAATCATTGAACCTGATTGTAAGATACCTTTAGCAAAATCACCGTGACTAGCAAGAATAATTCCTACCATAATGTATACCTCCTATTTTTTATTTGTTACGATAAAATTTATAAATAAGTTCTTTTTAAAATAAATTGTAACCAAAATAATTATTATAAATTTTTATACATTAACCTTTCTTGAACAATTTATAATGTTCACTTATTTATTTAGCAATTATCGTGCCAATTTTTTGTATTAATAAGTATCAAAATCTTGTTAAGTGTGTAATTTAAAGGTTTACGCATTATTTTTTAATATTAAACTTTTTTTATTTAATACACTTAAGTACTTTTTTAATACTATTTTATTTTGGCTTAAACTTATTTTGATATACTTATATAGAAATTTAATTAAATACTATATTCTTTTACTATTTATCATCATATTTAATATATTAAACATATTTATTTGACTTAATTGTAGATTTACTTAATATATTTTTAAAAATTTAATGTATTAAATCTAATTATAATAGTCATAAAAAAATAATACTATGGATAATATATAAAATTTTATAATATATAAGTTTATATATTTAATTATCTTTTTGTAATACACTTAACCTCTAAAACAATACACTTCTTTTAAATATTTAAACTGTATTAAATAGCAATAAAAAAATTATAATCTATAATATATAGTTAATAATTTTTCAAAAGTATATCTTATAAGTTTTATGTAAAAAATATTCAATCTTTAGTATTATAAAAAATCCCTAATATTATTATTTAATATTAGGGATTTTTTATTTATAAATTGCAAGATAACTTATTAAATTACTTAATTTCTTCTATTAACTTATTTAATTTATTTTGGACTAACCATAACTTTTTTTGTTGTCTATTATAATTAACAACTTTCTTTCTATTATTTTTATTTTCTTCTATTAAATTAATATATTTTTCATCAGCAATTTTAAATGCATCTTTAATTGTTAAAAGTTCTTCTCTTGTAAACATATATGCATCCTCCAAACTTATTAAAACTTATGTTGATATTATATCATATATAACCTCAACATAAGTTTTAATTATCGATAAATATATAATGATACGAAATTTAAATAACCTTTTATTTCTTAATATAATTTCCTTTATTTTTTCATAACATAATATTGAAAGAGGTGATATTTTATGAATAGTAAACATAAAAGAGAATTCAATAAACAAAACTATTTATCCAATGGCCATAAAACTCAAAATCAATGGTCAAAAAATAGATTTACGACAACTACTAAAGAACCTGGAATAAACGAAAGCGGTATAGAAGCTAAAAAGAATGGATTCTAAATAAAAAATAGTATCTCCTTAGAGATACTATTTTTATAATTAATTAAAAGCTTTTAGATACCTCTCTTGCTTTATTTTTACCTTCTAATATTTTTTCTTCAATATCAATTCCTAAAACATCAAGGTTTTCCATAGCTATTGTTTGAATATCTTTTATTCCAAGAAATCCAAGTATTGTTCTTAAATATCTATCTCCCATTTCATATGGTGAATTAAAATACTCCCCACCTCTTGAAACTATATGTATAGCCTTTTTATTTTTTAACAATCCTATTGGTCCCTCTTCAGTATACTTAAATGTAATTCCAGAAACGCTAATATAGTCTATATACGCCTTTAATATAGCAGGTATACTTAAATTCCACATTGGAGCTGCAATTACATATTTATCAGCATCTTTAAATTGATAAGAATATTTTAATAAAGACTCTTTTTCTTTATTTTCATCCTTTACTCCAAATAATTTTTCTAAATCTTTTAATTGTAAGAATTCTATATTTTCTTTATACAAATCTAATGTGATTATTTCATCATTTGGATTGTTATTTTTATATTCTTCTATAAAATAATCAGATACTTTAAAGGTTCTTGATTCTCCCTCTGGTTTATTATTTGCTTTAATATATAAGACTTTACTCAATTTATTACCTCCCTTTTTATATAAATGTACTCATATATAAATATTCTCATTCTTTATAATTTTTATTATTACAAACTTTAATTACTATCTAAAATTTCTTTAAGATTGAAATAAATTCTTATCTAAATTTTTTATAAAGTAAAAGGATTTTAAATAATTTAAGATAAAATTATTTAAAATCCTTTCCTTAACACTTGTGTTAAATAATTATTACGCAAATTTAGTCACATAAACTAATTTCTTTTTCATAAAATCTTTATATTGCTATTTATTTATATAACTTAACTTTTATAAGACTCATTCTACTTATAAGTACCCAGTAAAAATTAATACTTTATAAATCTTTTTTATTATATTATATTTCTCTTTTATAATATTTAATAGAAAAAGATTTTTGCTCATTTAAAAGCTCATTGTTGAAACCATATTTGTTATCCAAATCCAGAATGGTGCAGCAATTATAAACAATAGTACACTTACAGCTAATGAAGATGTACCAGTACGAACATATGTCTGATAACGGCTACTAATAATAATACCTGAAAATGCAGGTGGTAAAGCTCCAGCAAGTACAAGCATTTGAAGATGAGTTGGATCTAATTTTACAAGTAATCCTACAATTAATAAAAGCCCTGGCATAAGTATTAATTTAACAAAAGTATTATAAATAATCTCTTTATCAAACTCAAACTTTAATCCTGATAAAGTTAAACCTGCAGCAAATACAGCAACACCAGAGTTTGCCTTAGCTATAAGTTCAAAGTTAGGATAAAGTATTGGTGGAAATTCAATTCCTAGTAAAACAATAATAACAGCTAATATAGGTGCCCATGCAACTGGTTGCTTTAAAGCACTAATAATAGGATTTTTTTCAAGATTATTTAAATCTCTCTCAAATACATCAAATTCTTTTTTTATTCCTGTTTCACAACTAATATCAGCATTATCTTGTACAACTTCTTTATTTCCGCCTGGATTAAGTAATGCTAAACCTATAGGTATAGTAATTGCATTAACTACAATTGATACAATTGCAACAACTAATCCTGTATCTGCTGTTGTTCCAAATATAGGTTCCAAAACAGCAAAACCTAAGAATCCAATTGTTGGAGAACCAGCAATCAATGCACATATTGCAGCCTCTGCTTTAGTGTGTTTAAAAAATTTATAACACCCATAAAATGACCACATAAAAACTCCTACAATAACAACTATACTTACAATGGTTAATTTAATATCTACAAATAACATGTGTCTGTTTGCTTTTACTATTGATGCAAATAAAGCTGCAGGTAGTGCGTAATTAAGAACTAATTTATTAAATATTCTAGCATTTTCTGGAGTAAAAGCTTTTCTTTTTCCAGAATAGAATCCTAAAAACATAATTACAAAAATCGGAACTATGTCTTTCATAATAATGTCCCACATACTATCAACTCCCTTTAATTAAAATATTAATTTCCAACTTTATTTTTAGGATTTAAGGATGAAATATGACCACTCTCTGTTCCTACTTTTGGATCTATTACACAGTTAATTAAAGTTGGTTTTGATGAATTTATTCCATCTTTAATTGCATTTTTTAATTCTTCAGGTGTTGTAACATTGTAAGAAACTCCACCAAAAGCTTCTATTAATTTATCATATCTTGCTGAAGCCATTAGTGTTGTTGGAGAAGGATCTGATCCACCACTTAAATTAACATGATCTCCACGATATATTCCACCATTATTAAATACTACAATTGTAACAGGAAGCTTGTATTCACATATAGTACTAATTTCCATACCACTAAAACCAAAAGCACTATCTCCTTCTATTGCAAGTACTCTCTTACCACTTGTAACAGCAGCACCTATTGCAAAACCCATTCCAATTCCCATAACTCCCCAAGTTCCACAATCTAAACGTCTACGAGGATAATACATATTTACAACATTTCTTGTATCATCTAATGTATTTGCACCTTCATTAACAAGATATATGTCCTTATTATCATCAACAACTTCTTTAACAACTTTAAGAGCATTGAAGAAATTCATTGGATTTGTTTCTGTATTTAATTTAGTTGACATCTTTTCTACATTAACCTTCTTATGTTCTTCAATATCATTTATCCAGGATTGCTCAGCTTTAACTGTAGTATATGATAACCCCTTCACCATAAGTTTCATACTAGAAACTATATCACCAACTACTGGTGCTTCAATTTTGCGATTACTATCTATTTCTTTTGGATCTATTTCAAGTTGTATAAACTTAACATCAGGATTCCAATGCTTTCCTTTACCATGCTGTAATAGCCAATTTAAACGAGCTCCTAATAATACAACAACATCAGCATTTTTTAGAACAAATGAACGAGCTGCTGCTGCACATTGTAAATGATCATCTGGAAGTAATCCCTTTGCCATAGACATTGGTAAAAAAGGAATTCCTGTTTTTTCTATAAATTCTTTAATATCATTATCTGCCTGTGAATAAGCAGCACCTTTTCCTAAAATAATTAATGGTTTTTTTGCTTCAGAAAGTAATTTTAAAGCTTTATCAATTGAATCAATTGAGGGAATAACCTTAGGTGAAATATCCTCAACAGTAAAAAGTGTCTTATCAGCTTCGACCTTATCCATTACAGTTGATAATAATTTAGTTGTTACATCTAAATAAACTCCACCAGGTCTTCCTGATGTGGCAGCACGAATAGCTCTAGCCAAACCAATGCCTATATCTTCAGGTTTATTAATTCTATATGCTTTTTTTACAAAAGGTTTTGCTATATTCATTTGATCTAATTCCTCATAATCTCCTTGTTGCAAATCAATAATAGATCTATCACTAGATCCACTAATTTGAATCATTGGAAATCCATTAACAGTTGCATTAGCAAGTGCGGTTAATCCATTTAAAAATCCTGGAGCTGAAACAGTTAAACAAATTCCAGGTTTTTTTGTTAAATATCCAGTTATAGCTGCAGCATTTCCTGCTGATTGCTCATGTCTAAAACCTATATAACGAATTCCTTCTTTTTGTGCATGTCTTGCAAGATCAGTTACAGGTATACCTACTACTCCATATATAGTATTAATTCCATTCTTTTTAAAAGCTTCAACAAGAATATGCATTCCATCTGTTAAATTATTATTTTGATTAATATCCATAATTACCTCCTAAATATGAAATTTAATACTTACGATAAATAATTTTGCGGTAATTGTATACAATTACCACAAAACTAAAATTATCTATTTACATATAACGTGTTTATCACGTAACATAGATATCTCTTGTTCAGAGTATCCAATATCTTTTAAAATTTCATCTGTATGTTCTCCGAGAAGAGGAGCTTTTTTAATTTCAGGAGTATAGCTTGAGAATTTCGGTGGACAACCTATTGTCAAGAATTTTCCACGTCCAGGTTGTTCTACCTCTACAAGTGTTCCGCATTTATGAAGTGATTCATCTTTTTCTATTTCAGCCATACTTAATACTGGACCACATGGAACACCAAATTTACTTAACTCTTCTATAACTTCAAATTTATCTTTATTTATTGTATATTTTTCAATTTCTTTATAGATTTCTTGTTTAACCAAATTACGAGCTGCAGGAGTATTAAATTTTGGATCTGTAATCCATTCTGGTTTTCCAAGACCTTCGCAAGCCTTAGCAAATGCCTTGTCCTCATTTTGTAAAACAATATAAACATACGCATTGGAGTCATTTTCCCAACCTTTACACTTATAACACCAACCAAGCACTTGTCCACCTTCTGCATTACCATAACGAGGAACTGTATCCCCTATTTTATCTTCAGGATATCCAGGGAAGTGTTTTAGTGTTCCTGTATGTTCTAAAATTAATTGATCACGAAGTTTTACTCTACATAAGTTTAACACGGCTTCTTGCATTGATTGGTATACAAAACAACCTTCACCTGTTTTTTCTCTTTGCATCAATGCTGCAAGCAGCCCTATTACCAAATGCATTCCTGTATTACTATCTCCAAGTGCAGCTCCTGATTGAGTTGGAATATTATATTCTCCATTCCACCATCCAGTTGTAGCTGCAGCTCCACCCGCACATTGTGCAACTGGTTCAAAAGCTTTAACGTTTGCAAAAGGTGAATCAGGATTAAATCCTTTTATAGAACCATATATAAGACGAGGATTTAATTTATGGACTTCTTCCCAAGAGAATCCTAATTTATCTGCAGCTCCTGGATGTAAATTTTCAACAAAAATATCTGCATCTTTTAAAAGTTTTTTTAAAATCTCTTTCCCTTCTGGAGTTTTAATATCTAGTTCTATTGAACGCTTATTACTATTAAGTTGTAAAAAATATAATCCGTCTAAATCAGGTAAATCAAGCAACTCACTACGCGTTGGATCTCCAGTTCCAGGACGTTCAATTTTAATTACATCAGCTCCTAACCAAGCTAATAACTGAGTACAAGCTGGACCTGATTGTACTTGAGTCCAGTCAATAATCTTAATACCATTTAATGGTGCTATCATAATAATTTCCTCCTTTTTATTCTTTAAGTAAAAAAAGTTTAATTACTTTCTTTTACTTATAAGTTAATCTTACATCAAAAATTCAAGTATTTAGCATATAAAAGGGAAAGTTTAGATTTATTTAAACTTTATCATAAAATAAAAATATTATTTACTAAAAATATATATTTATGAACTAAAAAACCGCACCTATTTATGGTACGGTTCATTCTTCATTATTCTAAAAGCTCTATACACTTGTTCTAAAAGCATAACTCTAAATAGCTGATGTGGAAAAGTCATCTTAGAGAAACATAACTTATAATCTGCTCTTCTTCTTACTTCATCAGAAAGACCAAGGCTTCCACCAATTATAAATACTATATTTGAATTACCAGTAACTCCGCACTTTTCTATAAAACTCGAAAACTGCTCTGATGTAATTTCTTTACCTTGTAAATCCATAGCTACAACGTAGGAATTATCCTTTATTTTTGAAAGTATTAATCTACCTTCCTTCTCTTTTATTTGAATTTCCTCTTTCTCAGATGCATTATCAGGAGTTTTTTCATCCGGAAGTTCTATTATATCAAGTTTGCAATACCTTCCTAACCTTTTTGAATATTCATCAATAGCTTGTTTTAAATATTTTTCTTTTAATTTACCTACAGTAACTAATGTTATGTTCATTTTTCCTCCTAAACTAAACATTTTTAAAATTATGTAATAATGTTTTAACCAAAATCATATATTTATAATAGTTAAATGCACTAGTTATTTTAATTTTATTTTGAAAGTATCTCCTTGCGTTCAAAAAATTAAGTATAGTTATACTTTATTAACTAGTGCATATGTTTTTTAATATCCTAAGTTTTCATTTAAAAATATTATGTGCATTCTCTCTTTTCTATTTTGTCTTTTTATTAAAGTATACTCATTGCATATTCTATCTTTACTTTTACAATCCATGCAATATCCAATCTTTGAGCATGGTGTTTCTTTATTTAATCTTTTTGCATTTATTGGTGCAGCACATTCTCTATTTCTTTTTATTGCTTCTTCAACATTCTTTACTATTTTATTTACTCCACAAATAACTATAACCTTTTCTGGTCCATAAAGCATTGCTGCAACTCTATTTCCATTTCCATCCACATTATAAAGTTCCCCATTTTCAGTAACAGCATTACTACTTGTAAAATATGCATCAGCAAAAAATGATTCCTTAAACATATTTACAACTTCTTCTCTTGTAATATCTTCTTTATACCTATCTAAAAACTTATATCTTCCGCTCCTTAAATATTCCATTACACCAGTTTCAAAAAGAGTCATAGAACCTCCACATGAAACTAAGGAATTTTCACTTACTATATCTTCTATAATTCTTATAAGTTCTTCTCTATCTTTTGCATAGTATCCGTTCATATTATTTTTATTTATAGCTTGTACAGTTCTGGTTATCTTTTGTTCATTTGCCCATATAACATTTTTATCCATAATACAAAACCTCCTAAATATTTATATGAAAATAAAAAAAATATAAATTTAATATAACTTGTTCTAAATATTAAGAAAAGCTCATAAAATCTTATGAGCTTTTAAATGTCTAAATTATTTTCCACAACATTTCTTATATTTTTTTCCGCTTCCACATGGACATGGATCGTTTCTGCCTATCTTTTCTTCATTTCTTACTGTCTTTGAATCATTATATGCTTTTTTAATTTCTTTTCTCTTTTCTTCTGAAAAAATTCCATCCCATTGTGGTAAATTAAATAAATAATCAGCTTTTGCATCTAACATATTAAAATATAATTTCTCAAAATCTATATCTAATACTAATTCAGTGTTTCCATCTATAGTTTCTAAATCATATGGAACTTTTAAACTATCATTTATTCCATCAACAAATCCCATTACGAATTCTTCAGTTGTATTTTGTTCTTTAGCTAAATTATTTATTGTTGTTTTTTTAACTTCTTTGTGGTTTGATAATAAATCTTTATAAATATTTGTTTCTATCTTACCATACTCTTCCCAAAAAGCTTTTTCACCTTTTGTTTTTACATATTCAACAACCATGTCAGTCCAATTTTTGTATAAACTCATCTCATTCTCCCTCTTTCCTTCTTATTATAAGTTAATTAATGAGCTAGGTTCATGTCTACTAGCCATTGAAATTTTAACATCCAAACCTTCTTCAATACCTTTTTCGGCTAAAGAAGTTAAAACTGTCTGATAAGCTAAGTCTGGATGATTATTTGTACCACTTAAGTGACCTAATATTATTTTTTTATCATTACCATGCTTTATAATTTCGGCAATGGCTTCTCCACAATCATCATTTGATAAATGTCCTATTTCACTTAATATCCTTCTCTTAAGATTGTAAGGATAAGGACCAAATTTAAGCATACTAACATCATGATTGCATTCTAAAAGTATAATATTAGAATCTTTTATATTATCTCTTATTTCTTCAGTAAATGTACCAAAATCAGTTGCAATACTTATTAAATTATCTTTTGACTTTATTGTATATCCAACTGGAGAAATAGCATCATGAGGTATTATAAATGATTTAATCTCTAAATCATTTATAATTACCGTACTTCTTCTGTCCATTATTTTTATATTGTGTTCTTTTATTTTGCCAATAGATCCTTTCATGGCTTCCCATGTTTTATCATTTGCATATATAGGTATATCATATTTCCTTGATAAAACTCCCACACCTTTAATATGATCTGAATGTTCATGTGTCACAAAAATACCATTTATATCTTTTGGATTTTGATCTATCTTTTCTAGTGCTTCATCAATCTTCTTGCCTGGCATTCCAGCATCAACTAATATTCTAGTATTATCGTTACCTACAAAAATACTATTTCCACTACTCCCACTATAAAGCGAACAAAATTTCATTATATATCTTCGCCCCCAATTATTCTGCTACATTAACTCTTACTATTTCAGCACCTAAACTTCTGAACTTATCTTCAATGTGAGGGTATCCTCTATCTATATGCTCTATACTTGTTATTTCAGTTGAACCATCTGCTATAAGACCAGCTATAACCATTGCGGCTCCAGCCCTTAAGTCAGTTGCCTTAACAACCGCTCCAGTAAGTTTTTCAACTCCATCTATTATAGCAACTCTTCCTTCAACCTTTATATTAGCACCCATTTTCTTAAGTTCATCAATATGTTTATGTCTACTTTCCCATATTGATTCAGTTATTAAACTTCTTCCTGGCACTATACTTAATAAAGTTGACATTGGTTGTTGTATATCTGTTGGGAAACCTGGGTATGGAGCTGTCTTAACATTTACTCCTTTTAACTTTCCAGAACATGTAACTCTTACAGAATCATCACCTTCTTCAACCTTAGCACCCATTTCATTAAGTTTAGCTGTTATTGATTCTAAGTGTTTTGGTATAACATTTTTTATAGTTACATCTCCTTTAGTAGCAGCTGCAGCTATCATAAATGTACCAGCTTCTATCTGATCTGGTATTACGCTATATGCACAACCCTTGAACTTTTCTACACCTTGAATTCTTATAATATCAGTACCAGCACCCTTAATATTTGCTCCCATTGAGTTTAAGAAGTTAGCAACATCAACTACATGTGGTTCCTTAGCAACATTTTCTAAAGTAGTAACTCCTTCTGCTCCTGTAGCAGCTATCATAACATTTATAGTTGCTCCAACAGAAACAACATCAAAGAAAATATTTGTTCCTACTAATCTATCAGCTTTAACCTTTACAGCACCATGTTCTATAGTAACATCTGCACCTAGAGCTTCAAAGCCTTTAATATGTTGATCTATAGGTCTAACACCTATAGGACATCCCCCTGGAAGTTCAACTCTTGCTTCTTTAAATCTTGCTAAAAGTGCTCCAATAAAATAATATGATGCTCTCATTCTTCTTACATCCTCAGTACAAGCATCATAATTATTAACCTCTGTGCTATCTATTTCTAATGTATTATTATCAATTTTTCTAACTTTACAACCTAAGCTTACAAGTATTCTTTCTAAACAATGTACGTCCTCAATATCTGGTATGTTATCTATAACACACTTTGATTCACTAGCAATTACTGCTGCTGGTAATATTGCGACTGCTGCATTTTTAGCTCCATTTATATCAACTGACCCTACTAAAGGTCTTCCTCCATTTATAACTAACTTTTCCATCCAATTCACCCTTATTTTTAGATTCTATATACTTAAAATTCCCAAAATTATATTATTTATCAAAAAAAATATCTATTAGACATTATAATCCTATTATCAATTTTTATAGTTCGTTTATCATTATAACACAAAGTTGCATTATTGAAATATTTTTTTGACAAAAAATAAGATAGATAAAAGCTTTGTGGGCTTTTATCTATCTCTAAATGGTTATTTTTGTTATTTAACTTCAAAAGAGTTACAATCTGTACATTCAGTTGTAGTTGCTTTATGAGAATGTTTTCCTACCATAATTGTGTCTAATGTACAATAATTATCTTCTTTGCAATGATATTTACATTCATTAACTACACATTTAATACTTGAATTGTGATTCATAAAAAATCCCTCCTAAACTTAAGTTACATAAGTAGTATGTGATAAAACCTTTTATTTATTCCTTTTAGTTTTTTTCTTTAAAGTATTATGTTATAATTTATAGAAAAGTTTGGTTATTAAATCAAAGAATATATTAGGCGAGGTAAGATATGAGATACTATATTGTTGCATTATTTGATGATTCTTCATATGAATTTATAAACCCTATTCAAAAAACCTTATCAAAAAAATTTAGAGCAAACAGAAATTCACCTGCTCCATATATAGCACTAGAAATATTAGATAATCCTAATATTGAAAAATTAACACCAGTAATAGAAAAGGTTTTAAAACCTTACAAGAAATTTAAAATAGAACTTTCTGATGAATTTGCTATAAATGAAAATTTAAAGACTATAAATATAAATTTAAATGGAGTTGGATATATCAAAAAAATCGAAAGATGTTTAAAAGATACACTAAAACTTCATGGCTTTAATGTTAGAGAAGAAAATATAGATAAATTATCTGTTTCCTTAGCTAACTTAAATTATCTTCCAAAAGATAATAAGAAAAATTCTTTTGATTTAAAATCTACCATAAATAAAAATTTAGAAAATCAAACACTAAAAATAGATAAATTTGAATTATGGAAAGTTCCACATAATAAAAAAGAATTAAAAATAAAAGATTTTGATTTAAAAACATTTTAAATTATTTTTTAATTAAGACTTCATTTAAAATAAATGAAGTTTATTTTTTTAATTTTATTTCTAACTTTTATGAAATTTTATAAATTTTCAAAAAAGTTTTATTTGTATTCGTTTACTGACCTTTTCATCTACTGAAAGTTTTTGTAAAATAAATAAAGATAATTGCTTTAAGAGCAGGGAGGATTCGTTGATGTTTGTTTCCAATTTATTTAAAATTCAAAAAAAACTTGATAATAAAATAACTATTAATCCAGATTTAGATGATTATAAAATTAAATCTCGTAAAAATTTAGAGTTACATATTAAGATTAGTGACCTTGCAAATGAAACTGATTGCTTTAACTATTCTAAAAATATAAACTCTAATCTTGATAAGAAAAAGATTTTTAATAAGTATTTAATTTGTTTACAACAAGTATTATCAATAGGAATTACTAATGAATATGACAACGTAACTGAAATTTCTATGCAACCTACAGAATATTGTTTAAGTGATCAATTCCTTAATCTCTATATAGATATAAATGATTTAATCATATCACGTTCAGAAGATCATTTTGAAACTTTATTCGAAGATTTACTAAGTCTTGGAAATTCTCTCGGATTTTCAGAAGATGAAATAACAGAAGGATTTAAACAATTTAATTAATCATTTGGCTATAAGATTTTCTTATAGCTTTTTTTATTATAATTTTTACTTAATTGGTAAAACTAACTTTGAGGTGATTCAATTGTTAGGAATAATTTATGCAATAGTATCTGGAATTTCAATGAGCCTTCAAGGAGTTTTTAATACAAGGCTTGGAGAGAAGATAGGTACTTGGGAAACTAATGTATTAGTTCAATTAATAGGTTTAATACTTACAGTCATTATAACTGTATTTGCTGGTAAAGGTAATTTTAAAGAACTTAATAACGCAAACAAACTATATCTTTTAGGTGGAGTCCTTGGAGTAGTAATAATATTTACTGTTATGATGAGTATAGGTTCTCTTGGAACTACTTATGCTATAGGAGTAATATTAATATCTCAAATTATTGCTGCTGCAATAATAGATTACTTTGGACTATTTGGTACTGAAAAACTTAATTTTACCTTAAAAGATTTTTTAGGTGTTGCAATTATGATTATAGGTATTATAGTATTTAAGTGGAAAAGATAACTAACACTTAAGGAGATAATACTTATGAATTTATTTAAAAACATTCATTTTTTATCTAAGTTAACTTACACAAATATGAGAGAATATTTTAATGATAGAGATAAATCTGCAAATGATCCAATCCATGAAGATTCAATACACTGGTACGGTCATGCTACAACAATACTAAATTTAGGTGGAAAATTAATTTTAACAGATCCTGTTATTTCAAATAGATTAGGATATTTTAAAAGAGTTATAGAAAAACCATTTGATATTACTGAATTAAAATTTGATTATATTCTTTTATCACATGGTCATATGGATCATATGCATTTTCCATCATTAAGGCAACTTAAAAAGTTAAATAAAGATGCAACTGTTATAGTTCCTAAAGGCTATAAAAGGATTTTATCAAAGCTAGGATATAAAAATGTTCACTTATTAAGATCTGGTAATACATTTGAAGATGATTTTATTAAAGTGAAATCTATTCAAGCTAATCATGATGGTCGTAGATTTTATATTGGCATAGACGATGAGAGTAACTCCTATATTATTGAAGGTAACAATAAGAAAATTTTCTTTGCAGGAGATACAGCTTACACCGAAGCATTTAAAGATATAGAATGTGATGTTGCACTTATGCCAGTAGGTTGTTATAAACCCGCTAGATTTGAATATATGCATTGTAATCCTGAGCAAAGTTATAAAATGTTTAAAATGATGAAAAGTAAAATAATGATTCCTATTCATTATAAAACATTTAAAATATCATTAGAAGACTTTGATGAAACTCATGATACATTAGTTAACTTTAAAGATAACACCGTCAAAATTATAAATGTCGGAGAAACATATAAGCTATAGTCTTACTATAGCTTATTTTTTATAATTTTTATATTAAATAAAATATTATTAACAATTATTGTATCAAATTTATACTATGATATTGTAATAATATTTTAGGAGAACTCTATGTTTAGTTTTAAAAATAAACTTGATTATAATCTAAACATCGCATTAAAAAATAATTCTTATAAAAAATATAGAGTCCTTGTAAAGTGTAAAAACTTATTTTCATCTATAGTAAAGAAAATATCTCACTTTAAAGGTGCTTTAATTTATTCACTAGATTATTGTAATATAGTTGTTGCTAATTTAAATAAATATGAAATAAAAAAATTAATTGAATATCCAGAAGTAGAAAGTATATTTCTTGATGACTACTTATTTTTATGTGGAATAAGTGTCACTTCAGCAAATAACTGTAATTTATACGACACTAATAAATCAAAATATTCAGGAAAGAATATAAACATAGGCTTAGTAGATAGTGGTGTTTTTCCTCACCCTGATCTTCTAAGCCCTAATAATAAAATAGAATATTTTTTTGATCTTATAAATGAATTTAAATATCCTTATGATGATAACGGACATGGAACTGCAATAGCAGGATTAATGTGTTCTAGTGGTTTAAATTCTAATAATCTATATAAAGGCATATCACCATCAAGTAATATAATTTGTTATAAAGCCTTTGATAAATTAGGTAAAGGATATGCTTCTGACGTACTTTATAGTATTGAATGCTTAATAAAATTATCAGAAGAAAAAAATATAAGAATTCTTTGTTTACCTTTTGAACTTTTAAATTTAAATTATTATATAATTGATGCATTTAAATGTGTATTTGATGTTGCAATAAAACATAATTTAATACCAATCGTTCCAAGTGGGAGTGTAAATTATGAAAAAGATATGATTAAAGGAATAGCAACATTAAATAATTGTATAACTGTAGGTGGGGTAAATAGCTCAAAACCAGTCACACCTTATTTATATTCATCAAAAGGTCCATACAATAAAATTATTAAACCTAATTGTGTTGCATCCTGTACTAATATAGCATCATTAAATAGTAATACTTCATATGTTTCCGAAAGAAATGGTATTAAGATATATCCAAGTAAGCTAAATTCTAACTATAAAACATTTAGTGGAACATCTTTAGCAGTTGCATTTGTTTGCTCTGTATGTGCATTAATATTAGAGAGTAATCCATCTTATACATTTAATGATGTTTTATCTATAATAAAGTTAGCTTGCGATAAAAAAGATTTACCTAAAGATATTGTTGGTAATGGAATTTTATCTTTTAATAATATATTAAAATAATTAATTTATATAATCTTCAGGATTTACAGGGTTTCCATTTACTCTTAATTCAAAATGTAAGTGTGGCCCTGTACTTCTTCCAGTACTTCCAACTTTTCCAACAACATCACCTTTCTTAATTTTTTCTCCTTCCTTAACATCTATCTTACTCATATGTGCATACCTTGTCTCAAGTCCATTTTCATGTTCTAGAATAACAATGTTTCCATAACCATTCCTCTCAAAGAATGTATTTTTAACAACACCATCAAATGCAGCTACTACAGGTTCTCCAGTATTTCCTGCTATATCAATTCCATTATGATTTTTACCCCATCTCTTACCAAAGCTAGATGTTATGACATCTCCTCTAGTAGGTCTCATTAAAAATGGAGTATTACCATTCAAAGGATTTTTTGTCCCTTTGCATATAACTTTACTTTTACTTTCTACTATTGTATTTTCAGAAATAACTTCACTATTCTTCTTTTCATTATTTATATATATTGTTTCTATGTATTGTTCCTTTCTCCCTCTTTCCCCCTTGCTTTTTACATAACTTTCTCCTAAAAACAAATCATCAGTTCTTTCAATCTTAACTGATGGCTCTACATTTACTATTAATTTATCCTTTATAGTTAATTCAACTTTTAATAATTCTTTTTCATTTCTTTCTATAATAGAATTTGCTAAATCTTTACTTCTATCTAATTTTGATAAATTAACCTTTTCATCTTTTAAATTTATATTACCTTTTATATTTATGTTATTAATTTTTTTATTATCTATTTTATTTTTAGTAATATATATATTACTAACCTCTCTTAAAACATCTTCTAATTGATTTTCATCAATAACATACCCTAAACTTACACCATCTATACTTAATGACTTTAATGTTACTTCATTATTCAGTGAATTTATAATACTACTCATAAATTCATCATAGTTCGTAAACTTAACATCTTCATAAATTCTTTTAAAAGATAATCTTTTCTTATCTATTTTTTCTTCTTTTGATAATTTATCATTTATACTCACTAATATTTTATTGTAATCTTCTTTAATTCTTTCTTTATTATTTCCATAACAAATTACAGCATTTCCCAAATATACTTCAAAGCCCTTTGCTCTATAATCTAAAAAATTGTTTATTACTAATGCTCCTGATATTAATATAAATAGTAATAGTATAAATTTCTTAATATTTCTCGAGCTCATAAAAATCTCCTTTTCTATAGTTTTTTAACACATCAATTAACTTTCCCAATTGATAAAATTTTTATTCATATTAAAGATTTTCCTTAAGTTGTTATATAATGTTCCCTTTGTTATAATTAGTTTACGTAAATGAAATAATATAATTTAAATATTAAATTTAATTTGAAAGGTAGAGAATCTAAATGAGCACTTTTATGCTTAAAAATAAACCTTTAGATTTTACCCCTGTTAGCAATGTCTTTCTAGAAAAATACATGCCAAAAGCTCGTGGTGAATTTGTTAAGGTTTATTTGTTAATGTTAAAATATAACGTAAGTGGTGAACTTGGAGTTAATTCTTCAATTTTAGCTTCAACATTAAACTTACTAGAATCTGACATAATGAATGCATTAAACTACTGGAATGATGAAGGTGTTTTAAAACTTGTTCCAATAGATAAAATGAATAATTTTAATATAGAATTTATTGACCTTAAAGAAGAAGATATAGAGTTCAATAAAGATAGTATAAATATATTAGAAGCCTTAAACAGTTCAGAAACACACGATATGCTTAAAGACATAGAAAAAATATTATCAAGACCTCTTTCAAGCAAAGAAATGGAAATATATCTTGGTTGGCAAAAGGATTTTTCATTCCCATCTGAATTAATACTATTACTAATAGAATATTGTTCTTCAAAAGGAAAAACTAATTTCAGATATATAGAGAAGGTTGCTGAGGCTTGGAATGATATGGGCATAAAGACTATAGAAGATGCTCAATTTCAAATTAAACAAACAGAAGATAAGTGGACTAAAATAAGAAGAATTTTATCTTATCTTGGAATGAAATCATCTGAAGTTATGAAACCACAAGAAGAAATGCTTGAAAAATGGATATTTACTTATAAATTTCAAATGCCTTTAATAGAAAAAGCTTGTGATATATGCTTTGAAAGGTTAAATAGGGCAGACTTTAAGTACATAGATGGAATATTAGGTAATTGGCATAAAAATGATATAAAAACTATAGAAGATGTTGCATTAAAAGATAAAAATCATAATAAGCCAAATAAGAACTTTAATAATAATTTCAATTCTAATAATCAAAACAAGCCAAAAGCTATCAGATTTAATGATTTTAAACAAAGAGAGTATGATTATGACTCCTTAGAAAAAAAACTGTTAGGATGGGATAAAGATGATTAAGGGATATCAATCTGAATTAATGGAAGTATATCAAAAAATTCGAAATGAAGAAACTCATAACTTAAAAAAACGTAGAGCTGAAATTAAAGCACTACATCCTGAAATAATTGACTTAGATAATGAAATTCATAAACTTTCATTAAAATTATCTATGACAATTTTAAAGAGTAACGCTACTGAAGATCAAATTCAAGAAATTAAAGATAATATTATTGATATAAGAGCTAAAAAATGTGAAAAGCTTGTTCAATATGGATATGATCCTGAATACTTAAACATGCATTATAGATGTAATAAATGTCAAGATACAGGTTATATAGGAATAGAAAAATGTGATTGTTATAGAGAAAAACTAACTAAACTATATTACAAAGATTCAGAACTTGAAGAAATACTTAAAGATAACAACTTTAGTAACTTTAATATTGAGCTCTTTTCATCATCAAAAGATAGTTATGAAAAATTTTCTCCTAGAACTAATATGAGAAATAATCTTGAATTCATAATGAAAGACTTTATTCCAAACTTCAGTAATAGTTCTGATAACTTATTGTTTTATGGAACTCCAGGTAGCGGAAAAACCTTTCTTTCATATTGTATAGCTAAAGAACTTTTAGATCGAGGATTCTTAGTTATTTATAAAACTTCTGATGAATTAATAAAAGCATTAAAAGAAGTAAGATTTAATAATAATACTTATATGGAAAAACTTCTTATAGACTGTGATCTTCTTATTATAGATGATTTAGGTTCAGAACAACTTAATGATTTTGTTGCTACAGAATTATTTAATTTAATAAATAAAAAACTGCTTAAAAAGAAAAAGATGATTATATCAACTAACTTCACATTAGCTGAACTTTCAAGACATTATAGCGAAAGAATATCATCAAGACTTTTAGGAAACTTTAAATTACAAAAGTTTTATTCTGAAGATATAAGAATAAAATTAAATTTATCAAAGAGATAAAAAGTGGAGTATTTATAAATACTCCACTTTTTATACAATCAATCTCCAAATTTGTGTTGTACAAAAACATATAAATATACCAGCAACAGTTGGTATTAAAAAACTTATAATAGTCCACTTAATACTATTTGTTTCCTTTTTTATAGTTAAAAGCGTCGTTCCACATGGATAATGCATTAGACATAATATCATAACATTAATAGCCGTAAGTATTGTCCAGCCATTTGCTATTAACAAGTCTTTAAGCTCATATAAACTTTCTAGTTCAAGCATTGTTGTCGCTCTTAAATAACTCATTATTATAATTGGCATAACTATTTCATTAGCTGGTAAGCCTAGTATAAATGCCATTAAAATATATCCATCTACACCTATACTATTAGCAAAAGGTGCTAAAAAATCAGCACATACTGTTAAAAGCGAACTATCTCCAACATTAATATTAGAAAATACCCATATAACAACACCAGCTGGTGCTGCAACAACTACCGCTCTTCCTAGTACATATAATGTTCTATCCAATATTGATCTAACTATTATTTTACCTGCTTGAGGTCTTCTGTATGGAGGAAGTTCTAATATAAAGTTTGATGGAACTCCCTTAAGTATAGTCTTAGATAAAATTTTAGATACTAGAAAAGTCATAAGAACTCCAAAAATAATAACAACAGTAACAGTAATTGCTGATACTAAATTTCCACTAATTCCTACTGATATTCCTCCCATGAATATAGTAGCTATAGATATAAGCATTGGAAATCTGCCATTACAAGGCATAAATACATTAGTTAAAATTGCTATTAATCTTTCTCTAGGAGAATTTATTATTTTACATCCTATTACACCAGCTGCATTACATCCAAGACCCATGCACATAGTTAAAGCTTGTTTTCCGCATGAACAGCATTTTTTAAAGCACTTATCTAAATTAAAAGCAATTCTTGGTAAGTATCCTAAGTCTTCTAAAAGAGTAAACATAGGAAAAAATATAGCCATAGGTGGAAGCATTACCGAAACTACCCATGCTAATGTTACATATACACCATCTATTAAAATTCCAGAAATCCAATTTGGTACAGATGTATTTAAAAATAAATCTCTTAAATACTCTTCACCATATCCGAATAAATTTGCAAGCACAGAAGATGGATAATTTGCTAATGTTATTGTTATCCACAAAACAACAAGCAATGTAATTATCATTATAGGTATTCCAGTTATTTTAGAAACTAATACTTTATCAATTTTTCTTTGAAAATTATTATATTTATCCGTTACTTTTACAACTTTATTACAAAGATTTTCCGCCTTACCTATAAGAGTTTTTATTATTTTATCTCCTATAATCTTATCTCTATTTTCTTCTAGTATCTCATCGACCTTTAATAAAATTATATCTAAATTCCTTTTATTAAAGTTATATATATTGTATATAGAATTTTTTATACTGCTATCTCCCTCTAATAATCTTAAAGCTATCCACCTACATTCTTTTTCTGTAATTTCATTATTAGCTTCCATTAGAATATTTTTTAAAACTTTAATATTTTTTTCTATATAATTATCATATTTTATTAAGCATTTTTCATTTTCTTCTCTTGACACTTCAATAAGTATAGCTTCCTTTAATTCTTCTATACCTACTCCTTTTGTTGCAGCTGTTTCTATGACTGATGTTTCTATTTCTTTTGATAATAATTTAGTATTTATATTTATACACTTTTTCTTAGCCTCATCCATTAAATTAACACATAAAATTACTCTTTTACTTATTTCCGAGATCTGAAAAAATAAATTTAAGTTTCTCTCTAAAGAAGTTGCATCAGCTATTACAACAACTAAATCAGGTTTATTAAAACATATATAATCCCTTGCAATTTCCTCTTCTTCTGAATTAGATAATAGTGAATAAGTTCCTGGTAAATCAACTACCTTAATAATTTTATTTTTAAATTCATAATATCCTTCCGCATTACTTACTGTTTTTCCTGGCCAATTACCAGTATGCTGATTTAATCCAGTTAATGCATTAAAAACCGTACTTTTTCCAACATTTGGATTTCCAGCTAATGCAATTACAAAATTCTCTTTAGTATTATTTTTATAATTATTTAAAGATAATATATTTATTCCAGTTGAGTTTTTATTTAGTCCCAATTTAATCCTCTCCTAAAATTGATTAACTACACTAATCTTTTCACTATCCTCTTCTCTTATTGCAATTACAGTCCCTCTTATTAAATATGCTCTTGGATCTTTAAATGGACTCTCGTATAAAACTTCTATTAAAGTCCCTTCTACTATTCCCATATCAAAAAACCTTCTTCTAAGATCTCCATCTACTTCTATATCAATTACCTTAACAATAGACCCTAACTCAACTTCATTTAATTTCATTATTAACCTCCTTTTCGTGTTAATTTTTATAATTTCTTATTAATAGATTATGAAAATAATTATATGTCGTGATTGATAATATAAAGAATAAAAAAAGAAGTAAGATAAAATCTTACTTCTAACTTTGGCGACTCAGAAGGGGTTCGAACCCTCGACCTCTGGCGTGACAGGCCAGCACTCTAACCAGCTGAGCTACTGAGCCGCATTAAAATTATGTGGTGGGCACAACAGGGATCGAACCTGTGACCCCCTGCTTGTAAGGCAGGTGCTCTCCCAGCTGAGCTATGCGCCCACATAAAAATGGTGACTCCTAGGGGAATCGAACCCCTGTTACCACCGTGAAAGGGTGGTGTCTTAACCGCTTGACCAAGGAGCCATATTAAATTTTAAAAATAATTTTTCAAATAATAATTTTAAAGTGGCGACTCAGAAGGGGTTCGAACCCTCGACCTCTGGCGTGACAGGCCAGCACTC
>ERZ1463036.58-NODE-58-length-25612-cov-193.725789_pt1 | contig 25612 bp, 27 predicted proteins | sample MGYA00564485_ERZ1463036 | MGnify/ENA primary metagenome ERZ1463036 (study PRJEB39244, sample SAMEA3635127) | Helicobacter pylori | study: EMG produced TPA metagenomics assembly of PRJEB11511 data set (Assembly of a 5300-year-old Helicobacter pylori... | reverse complement strand
TTTTTTATTTTAAATTAGAATATATTCTTTCTTATTATAGTTTGAGCTCTGTTTGGTCCAACTGAAACCATATCAACACTAACTCCAACTAATTCTTCTATCTTAGCTATATATTTCTTAGCATTTTCAGGAAGCTCTTCATAAGTTTCCATACCTGTTAAATCTTCTGACCATCCTTCTAATTCTTCATATATAGGCTCACACTTAGCTAAGTCTTCTAATGAAGCTGGGAATTCTTTTAATATTTTATCTCCCATTTTGTAAGCTGTACATATTTTAACTGTATCAAATCCAGTTAAAACGTCTAATAACATTAAAGATATACTAGTTAATCCGTTTACTCTAGCAGCATATCTAACTATTACAGCGTCAAACCATCCACATCTTCTAGCTCTACCAGTAGTTGTTCCGAACTCTCTTCCTTGAGTTCTTATTCTATCACCTGTTTCATCGTTTAGCTCTGTAACAAATGGGCCTTCTCCAACTCTAGTTGTATATGATTTAACTATACCTACAACATCTTTTATCATGTTAGGTCCAACACCTGCTCCTATAGAGAATCCTCCTGATGTTGGGTGAGATGATGTTACATATGGGTACGTACCTAAATCTAAATCTAGTAATGTACCTTGAGCTCCTTCAAATAATACTTTCTTTCCAGCTTTTATAGCATCATATACTATAACTGAAGTATCATCTACAAAAGGTCTTATTTGCTCTGCATATCCTAAGTACTCATTGTATATAGCATCAAAGTCAAAACCTTCAGCTCCATATACATTTTTAACTAATTTATTTTTATCTTCTATTTGAGATTTTAATTTCTTAGCGAATATATCTTTATCCATTAAGTCACATATTCTTATTCCAGATCTCTCTGTTTTATCCATATAACAAGGTCCTATACCTTTTTTAGTAGTACCTATTTTATTATCTCCTCTAGCTTCTTCAGCTAAAGCATCTAATTCTTTGTGATATGGGAATATAACATGTGCTCTATCACTTATTTTTATATTTTTAGTATTTATATTATCTGCATTAAGTTTAGCTAACTCTTCTAAAAATCCTTTTGGATCAAATACTATTCCGTTACCTATTACGTTTATAGTTTCTGGATTTAAAACTCCTGATGGTATTAGGTGTAATGCATATTTTTTTCCATCAACAACTAATGTATGTCCTGCATTGTTTCCACCTTGTCCTCTTACTACTACATCAGCTTGTGTAGCTAAATAGTCTATAACTTTACCTTTACCTTCGTCTCCCCATTGAGAGCCTACTATAGCAACAGTCTTCATATTAACTCACCTCTATTTTTTTATTCGAACACTTACTTTTTTATTTTACCAAACATTCGCTTTATTTTCAAAACCTTTTTTATTAACCTATTTTATTTAGTATGTATTTTTCTATTTCAACTAAATCTTTTAGGTCTTTTATTTTTTCTTCATTAGATAATATATTTTCTTTAAATTCATTTAAATTATCAATTTCTTTTATTAATTTATTATCTCCTGTCATTGTGTTTGTAATGTATATTTTTAAATTTTTATTGTTTCTTATTCCATATACAACCAAGCTCTCTTTAATTTTTTCATCAATAATTCTACATATATTAATTTCATCGTTTATAAAGTCTGTATTTGGATATATATATATTATATTTATCATTTTTTCTCCCCCGTTAAAATAATTTATACTAATTAATAAGAAAGCAAGCTAAATAGCTTGCTTTCTTTATCCACATTTATCAACAATTGCACTGTGGAAAATGTGGATAACCTTTTCTAGGAATTAATTTTTTATAATTTAAAAATATCCACAAGTGATATATTTTATAAAATTATCAACATGTGGATATCCTTACTACATTTCTCTAGCTTTATTTGCAAATTTTTGAATTTCACCTAACCATACTAATTCAACAGACCCAGTTTCACCATGTCTGTTTTTGGCTATAATAACTTCACCTATATTTTTTCTTTCTGAATCTGGATGATAATATTCATCTCTATATAAAAACATTACTATATCAGCATCTTGCTCTATAGCTCCAGATTCTCTTAAGTCAGATAACATAGGTCTATGATCTGATCTTTGTTCTGGCGCACGTGATAATTGTGATAATGCTACTACAGGACAATTAAGTTCCTTAGCTATTATCTTTAAAGATCTTGAAATTTTAGATATTTCTTGTTGTCTACTTTCGTTATTATTATCACCTTCCATAAGTTGAAGGTAATCTATAAGTATTAAATCTAAACCTTTTTCAATTTTTAATTTTCTGCATTTTGATCTTAGTTCACTGATTTTTATACCAGGAGTATCATCTATATATATATTAGCATTAGATAAAACTGACATAGCATCTATTATTCTAGGCCAATCATTTTCATCTAAATTACCATTTTTTATCTTTTTTAACTCTACATGAGATTGTGCAGATAGCATACGTTGAACTAATTGTTCTTTTGACATCTCTAAGCTAAATACTGCTACAGATGCATTCCCCTTAAGAGCTGCATTTTGAACTAAATTTAGCGAAAATGCAGTCTTACCCATGGCAGGACGAGCTGCTATAAGTATTAAGTCTGTTCTTTGTAATCCATTAATCTTTTTATTTAGATCTTCAAATCCACTTGTTATACCTGTGATTTCTTCTTTATTAGTATATAATCTTTCTATCATATCATAGGTATCCATAAGTACTGAATTTATAGACTTAAAATCTTCACTGGACTTTTCTTGAGATATATCAAATATTTGTTTTTCTGCTTTTTCTAAAAGGTCTTCTACTTTTGTAGAATTATCATATCCTAAATTTAGTATATCATTAGATACTTTTATTAGTTTTCTTAAAACTGATTTTTCTTTTACTATATCTGAATAATATTTTACATTTGAAGTTGTAGGTACTATTGTTGATAAGCTAGTTATATAACTTATCCCTCCTACATCTTCTAAATGACCTTGTTTTCTTAATTCCTCTGTAAGAGTTATTAAGTCTATAGGTTCATTTTTATTGTTTAACTTAACCATGCACTCATAGATTATCTTGTGTGCTTCTTTGTAAAAATCTTCCGGCTGAATAGTTTCTGTAACAGTAATTATTGCCTCTTTATCTAATAGTATAGACCCTAATATAGACTGCTCAGACTCCACACTATGTGGAGGAATTCTACCTATATCCTCCATTTATCTCACCTCTAGTGTCTTCTTATTGTTTTTCTCTTACATCTACTCTCATTTTAGTAACAACTTTTTGATGTATTTTTATTTCAACAAATCTTGATCCTAAAGTTCTTATAGGCTCATCTAGCATAACTTTTCTTTTATCTACTTCAATTCCATGCTCTTTCTTTATTTGAGCAGCTATATCTTTAGAAGTTATTGAACCAAATAATCTTCCTCCATCTCCTGCTTTAGAGTATATAGTTACGTTCATCTCTTCCATTTTCTTTCCTAATTCAACTGCTGCTTCATACTCTTTTTGTTCTTTTATTTTTTGAGATGTTTGTTTTTCTTTTAATTCTTTTAATTCTGTATTTCCTGCTTGAACAGCTAATTTTTTAGGAAATAAAAAGTTTCTAGCGTATCCATCACTAACTTCTTTTACATCTCCTTTTTTTCCTGTTCCTTTTATATCTTTTAATAATATAACTTTCATTACTCTTCTTCCTCCTCTAGATACTGTTTTATGATATCTGATACCATCTTATAACCTTCTTCTAAAGACACATTTTCAAGTTGAGCTCCTGCTATATCAATATGGCCACCGCCACCTAGCTTTTCCATTAAAACATGTACATTGATAGATCCTAAAGACCTAGCACTTATAAAAATAGTACCACTTTTTGTTTTACCCAAAACAAACGATGCTTCTACATCTTTTATACTTAAAAGTTCATCTGCAGCTTGTGCCACAACTATATTTATATTATTTATATCAGCATTACAGTAAGCCAAGCAAATCTTGTTATTTATAACTTTAGTACTTTGTATTATCTCAGCCTTAGTTATAAAATCTTCAAGATTTGAATTAAATAATTTTTTAACTTCTATAGTATCTGCTCCTGCTTTTTTTAGATATGATGCTGCTTCAAATGTCCTAACTCCAGTCTTAAATGCAAAGTTTTTAGTATCTAAACTTATTCCTGCCATTAATCCTTCAGCTGTTAATTTGTTTATTTTTACATCCTCTTCCATATACTGAACTAATTCTGTCACCATCTCACAAGTTGATGATACATAAGTTTCATGGAATAAAAGAACAGTGTCATTTATAAATTCAACACCTCTTCTATGATGATCTATTACAACTATCTTTTCAGACATCTTTAATAATTCAGGGCATTCCGTAAAGTTTGGTCTGTGTGTATCAACTACAATTACCAATGTATCCTTAGTACAATTTTTTATAGCATCATCTTTAGATATAAAGACATTAGTATAATAGTTAGAGTTCTTAATTCTATTGACAAACTCATCTATAGAATCATTAGAAGCATTTAATACTATATTGGCATTTTTATTGCATGATTTACATATATCATAAATTCCTACCGCAGCCCCCATAGCATCCATATCTGGATATTTATGCCCCATTATATATATATCTTTACTTTCTAATATAATCTCTCTAAGAGCATGCCCTATTAATCTTGATTTAACTTTAGTTTTCTTTTCTACTGCTTTTGATTTACCACCGTAGAAAATAGATTTATCTTTGGTCTTTATTACAGCTTGATCTCCACCTCTACCTAAAGCCAAATCTAATGCTCCTTGAGCTAATTTGAAGTTTTCATTAATTGTCTTACCTTCTATTCCTATACCCATACTTATAGTTACAGGTAAGTTATTTTCTTGATTTATTTCTCTTATTTTATCTAAAATAGAGAATTTATCCGCTTCTAATCTATCAAGTTCATTTTTACTTAATACTAAGAAGTATTTATCTTTTGAAGTTTTTTCAAGAGCCCCATTACAACTTACTTCTAAAGAAGCCAATATTTTATCAATCTCTACGTTAATTAATGGCCTTCTTTCTTCTGGTGCACTTTGTAAAACTTCATCATATCCATCTACTTGTATAGTTGCTATTACATTTTTTTCTTCGTTATATTTACTTTCTAAATTTAAATACTCTGTTTTATCAATCCAATAAAGCATCATCAAATACTTAGCTTTTTCCCCTTGATCGCTTTTTATTACATTATAGACTATAGTGTAATCTCTATCTTTATACTTTATATTTGTATATAATTCTTTATTTTCATTTAAAACTTTTCTTAAATCTATATTCTTAACGAGATTTTCTATATTCATACCTAAGGTATCTTCTTTTTCTGTCATTTCATGGAATCTAGTGTTATACCATGTAATACTACCATCGAATTCTAATATACATAAAGGTAAAGGTAGATTTAGTATAGCTTTTTTAGTAACTTCATCAATATCTACAGCTAAATCTTGAATATACTTATTCCATTCCTTCTTTCTTATATCGCGTATTCTCCAATTATGAAAAACAATATATATAAAAATTATAAATACAACAGTTCCTATATATATATTGAAATACATTAATATAAGACTAAGGACTCCAATTACCACTATATATGCATTTATCTCTGGCATATTAAATTTAAAGGTCGACTTATCAAACATTTCTACCCTCCTAAGTGGATTTGTAGTTTCTCACCTTTCTAAAGTCAATTGCACTGTCTATCATTCCTACAAAACTTAAAATCATTGATCCTGATAATAAAAATACAGCCATTACAGCAAAAAATATTTTGCTTGGTGATTTTTTTCTCCATTCTTTTATAAAATATATAGCTACAGATATACCTTGTAGTAAAAACAGTATACTAAATATTAATTGTACATTTAGTATTATTGCATCTGTATATAAGCCTATATTTAACATCCCTAAAAACATTGTTAGCAAATACAATAATAGAGATGTTATTATAGCATTTCCTGGTAAATAAAAATCTGAGAACTTTGGTAACTTGTAATTCAATCTTTTTATTCTTCTTAAAATGAAAGCTTCTAAATAATATGTTATTATTGAAGCAATTATGCTATATGCAAATAGCATAGTTGGTATTATATTTTGCATAACTTTAATTATATCTTTAGGTGCTATATCACCTTGTGGCATAATATTAGCACTTTCCATAATAGAAAATTGAGTTTCTACAGTAGTTTTTATCATTTCTGAGAATGTCTCTAATAAGTCTATATTAAATAAAACTTTTGATATTGCAAAAAATACAATTATAGATATAATAAATGCTATCGTCCCAAAGAATATAGGTGTAAAACTTTTATTCCCATCTTCTATATTGTTATCTTTATTAATCATATATCCAACTGCTATACCTGGTAATATGCTCATTACAATTAAATTTAAAGCATATACAAAATCCACGGTTAGTATTAATATGAAAAAAGAGGCTATAGCTGATATTAATGCATATTTATGTCCTGTCATTGTTGCTATTATCGCATATGGAACAGGAACAACAACCATAAGTAACCCTAAAAACGGAATATACGCAGTAGCAATACAAAAAACTATAGCTAAAGCTGTTAATATAGCTGCTTGAGTTAATTTAGTTTTATCATTCAATCTAATATCACTCCCTGTTATCTAGGTAATTTTTAAGATTAGATAAATCTCCATACCATCTCTCCACGCTATGGTCTTCCTCTATTCCTTCTTTTATCTTTTCCTTAATTTTATAATCTATTTCTTTAAAACTAATCCCAAGTCTTTTTGATAGTAAGTATGTAACCATAATTATATTAGCTAAAGTGTCTTGTAGTATTTGATCTACTGATCTTGTTCCTTTAAATAAAAGGTTAAACAAATCCCCTAAGCTAATAATTAATTCGGTTTTCATCCATTCAATTATCTTTATATTCTTTGTTATCTCTGAATTTTTATCTAGTCTCACTATTTCCCCCCTCCTTAATATATAAACATTATATCATAAATCATAGTAGTTTTAACCAATAAAAAAACGAGCCTTAAGGCTCGTCCTTTTCTTAGTCTAATGTATATGGTAATAAAGCTAAGTTTCTAGCTCTCTTTATAGCAACTGTTAATTCTCTTTGATGCTTAGCACAAGTACCAGCTATTCTTCTAGGTAATATTTTACCTCTTTCAGTTACGTATTTTTGTAATCTTTGAGTGTTTTTGTAGTCTATCTTAGCATTTTTATCTGCACAGAATTGACAAACTCTTTTTTTCTTACGTCTCTTTTTGTTTATCATATCAGTTTCCCTCCTTTTTAGAATGGTATATCGTCATCATCTATAGCTTGGAACCCTTGAGGATCTAGTCCTGTAGGCTCAAAACTTGGTTCAAAGCTAGGCTCAAAACCTTGATTTTGACTTGGATATGGATTATCCGATCTATTTTTATTACTATCTAAGGCTTGTATATTTCTCGCGCTAACCTTAGTAAAAGTTCTTCTTTCGCCAGATTGAGTTTGGTAATTATCTACTCTTATAGAACCTTGCAGAGCAACTAGTCTACCTTTTGATATATAGTTTGCGCAAAATTCAGCAGATTTTCCCATAACTTCAACAGGTATAAAATCAGTTTCTCTACTACCATCTTTTTTAGCATAATCTCTATCAATGGCAATAGTGAATGTTGCAACGGCTGTTCCTGTTCCTGGGATATATCTTAACTCAGGATCCTTTGTTAATCTTCCCACTAATACAACTTGATTCATTTAAAACACCGCCTATTTACGTAAAAATTATATAGTAGTTATTAAGCAACAACTATCATATGTCTTATTACGTTCTCGTTTATCTTTAAGTTTCTGTCTAATTCCTTTGGAACATCAACACCAGCCTTAAAGTTAACTAATACATAGTGACCTTCAGTGAACTTAGCTATTGGGTATGCTAATTTCTTAGTACCCCAAACATCTACCTTCTCAACTTCACCTTCAGTAGCTATAACTTCCTTAACTTTGTTTAATACAGCTGTTCTTACTTCTTCATCTGCATTAGGCTTTACTACGAAAACTAATTCATAATTTCTCACACGATTCACCTCCCTTTGGACTTACGGCTCTGCTACGCAGAGCAGAGAAATGAGATTAAAATCTCATACTTTACACATTTTATCACTTATAAAATAAATTGTCAATTTAATTTTATTTTAAACCTCTTTTTTAAAAATAATTAATATATTGTAATTTAGCGTAAATAAAAATTTATAAACGTATAAAATTTTAAATTTTTGTTAAATATAATAATATAGACCCCATAACTTAAACATATTTCATCCCAATCTCCCCTAAAAAAGAGTGACCTAATAGGTCACTCTTTTTTTATCTATATATTTGCGTTTTCTAAAAGAGCTTCATTTAATGCTTCAGCTAATCTCTTAACACCTTCAACTATCTTCTCATCTGGCATATTAGAATAGTTTAATCTAAATGTATTTTCCTTACCTCCATTAGGGAAGAATGACCCTCCTGGAACATAAGCAACATTGTTTTCTAAACATTTTTCCATTATCTTTCTAGCATCCAAATGGCTTGGTAACTCTATCCATGTAAATAAGCCACCTTCTGGATGTGTGTATTCTATTCCTTCTGGGAAGTATTCTTTTATTGTTGATAACATTAAATCTCTACGCTTTTTATAAACTGTTTTTATCTTTTCAACATGTGCATCTAAATCATAAACTTCTATAAATTTACTTACTTCTCTTTGAGATATTGTAGATGCCTGTAAATCTGCTCCTTGTTTAACAAATACAAATTTAGAAAGTATTTGTGGTGATGCACAAACCCATCCTATTCTATATCCTGGGCAGAATATCTTAGAGAAAGAACCTAAGAATATAACTAATCCTTTTTCATCCATTGATTTTAAAGACGGTAATATTTCACCTTCAAATCTCAATTCCCCATATGGATTATCTTCTACTACTGGTATTTCAAACTTATTTATGACATCCATGAATTTATTACGTCTTTCCATAGACCATGTCTTCCCTGTTGGATTTTGGAAATCAGGTATAACATATATCATCTTTACATTTTCAGTTGATTCTAATATCTTTTCTAATTCTTCGATTATCATTCCATTGTTGTCAGTTGGAACTTCTATAAATGTAGGACAGTATGATTTGAAAGCATTTAATGCTCCTAAATATGATGGACTCTCTACTAAAACTACATCCCCCTCATTTAAAAATATCTTCCCTGCAAAATCTAGTCCTTGTTGAGATCCACTTGTTATTATTAAGTCATCTTTTGAAATGTCAGTTTTTAACTTTCTGTTCATTCTTTCAGCTATTTGTTCTCTTAAAGGTCCAAACCCTTCTGTAGTTGTGTATTGAAGAGCTTCTTTTCCTGATTCCTCTAATACTAACCTCGATATTTCCTTCATTTCTTCTACTGGAAATAATTCAGGAGCTGGAAGTCCACCTGCAAAAGATATTACTTCTGGTTTTTCTGTTAACTTCAAAAGTTCACGAATTTCCGACCCCTTTAATCCATCCATTCTTTTTGCAAATTTGATAGCCATAATTAAGTTTCCCCCTTGGTAAATGTTTTCCCAGTTTAATTATAGCAAATATGAGGCAAATTTTACAAGTCTTTTACCTTTTTAATTCTTTTTTCTAAAGTTTCTCTATCTAATTGTACTACTCTTTCACACTTTAAACACTTTATTTTAAAATCCATACCTACTCTAGTAATTTTAAAATCTTTACAACCACATGGGTGTTGTTTTTTTAATTCTACAACATCTCCTATATTCAATTTCATTGGCATTAATATCACTCCTATCTTAACTTAGTTATTTCTTTTTGTCCTCCACTTACTCTAGTTACTTTGAAAATTCCATGATATAAAATTTCGTTTTCTTCTAATGTTTCTACTACTGTATCCATATCTTTTTCTAAAAACCTAACTGATATTCCACAACTAGAACTTATTTCTCTAGGTGTAGGTAAAGTTGTAACCTTTATAGCTTTTTCATTTAAAACTTTATCTGTTCTTATTGCATGATGAGTTGAGTTAAATGCTACTATATACATTTCATTCATTATTTATTCTTCCTTTCCATGTCTTTATATATTGATTTTATACATAAATAAAGACTACATAAACTTGTCATGTAGTCTTTATTATTTATATAGATATAGTTTTTGATGAATTGTTCATCGTTTCTACAATTGTATACATATTTGTTACTGTTCCAACTTTTAAAGAATCTTTTAAGCCGTAGTAATCTAAACATGTTCCACAAGATAATATTTCTACACCTGCATCTTGTAATAATTTAAGATTTTCTACTGTTGCTTCATTTTCTGTTGTTAACTTTATTGCACTATTAACAAATAATATACTCTTTGGATATGGCTTACTTTCTGTTAAAGTATATATATATCCTTTCATAAGAACATGTCCTAATTCATCGTTTCCATTTCCTATTTTATCTGAATTTATAAATATACATGTATCTGATAAAGACTCTTGTGATTTTTCTTCTATTATAACATTTTCACCCTTTATAATCTCTATACAAATTAAATCTTTTTCTGATTTTAAAATATTGGCTTCGTGATTCATTGATTTTGCTAACTTTAATACATTTTCTTTAGCCATTTCATTATCTACAGTTACTACTACTACCCCTTGATCAATACTATCTAATTCTTTCTTAGTATTTATAACTGGTTTAGGACAGGCTAATCCTCTTGCATCTAACTCTATTCTCATAAATACTCATCTCCTTAAATACGATACTTCCTTAATTTTAACATAATTGGATGTATTTTGTTATAGATTATTTCTATAAATCAACTCTAACTTATTATATTAGACTATGATTTTAAATTTATTATTTGTATATAAGATTCTAATTCTACTACTAACATATTATTTGGTATAAAAAGTATTTTTTTAATCTTCTCATCAAATTTTTTCAATTCGATACCTTTGTTGTCCATTATTTTATTGTCACTGTATATAATAAATGAATCTTGAGTATTTATTATTCCTTTTAAATTTTCAATGTATATTTTTATATCCTCTATATCTTTATCAATATATTTGATTTTATTGTCATTTTCAATAATATAAATACTATTTTTATATATATTACTATAGTGTTTTATATCTTTAACTTCAAATTCTTCTAAAGTTTTTAGTTCATTATTAACTTTACTTATCTTATTTTTTTCAATTATATATATATCATTTTTATATATAATAAGATCTAGTATCACAGAGTTATCTATACTTTTTGTATTTTTTAAGTTTCCATTGTAATCATAACAATTTATTGTACTCTTTAACTTATCTTCAGTATTTATAGATACGACATAAATACTTTTATCCGAATAACCTATATCTGTTACAATACCTTTTTCATTAATAGACTTTACTAATTTAAACTCATAATCATATATGTTAACTATGTTTTTATTATCTTTTTTGTATACATATAAGTATGAATCATTATCTATGCTTTTATATAACAATCCATTTTTATTCATACTTTTTTTAGCAACAACTTTACCATCTTTATCTACGCTATATACTATGTTTTTATCTTGATCCAATATATCTATAAATCTATTGCTATCTAACTTTAAATTCTTTTGGCTAAATGCTACATCAAAAACTTCTTTTCCACTACCATTTATACATTTTAATGAATTTCCATCATAATAAACTAAGTTTTTGTTGTACTCTACATAATTACTATTTTTATCTATATTAACTTTTTTTATATTTTCTAATTCTGCAGACTTTTTATTTAAGATATTACTCAAGTTGCCAATTTTGTTGGGATTTATTAAAATTATAAGTAACAAAATTACTACTAGTATCCATTTTTTTTTCATTGGCTTTCCTCCATATCATTTTTAATACTTAATATTTTCTATATAAAAATAAAAGACTCCTTTTAAAAAGAGTCATTTTAAATAATTTCTAAATTTTTATATAAACAAACACCTCTTTGATAATACTCAAGTTCTTTTTCTTTAGATATGTCTGAGTATAGCTGCCCTAATTCTATATACAAATCTGCAAGAGTCTTCCTCTCATTTAAATCTTTTATTATACTTATACATTTTAATAAATACTCTATTGCCAATTTATTATTGTTTTCATTTTTATATATTCGAGAATAAAACTTAAGTGCTTGATATTCAAAATATTTATTTTTATTTTTTATTGCACTTGCCAATGCCAATTTAGAATATTTTCTGGCTTCATCATAATTTTCTAACTTTATGTATGATTGTATTATTTTTATTATTATATCTATAGTACATTCATCTTCATCATATTTTTTTATATCATATGCTCTTTTTGAATAATCTAATGCTCTTTCATTGTTACCTATATTTTCATATACTTCACAAACTCTTAAGTATACGTTTGCTAATTCGGTTTTATTATCTTCTTCATCTAATAAATCTAATGCAATCTTAAATTGTTGTTTTGCTTCTTCATATTTTCCTACCCCCATTAGTTTATTAGCTTTAGATACTATTAATTGAGCTTCTTCTTTTGAGTTAACTATAATATCTAAATTTTTAATTTTATCTATATATTCTAATGCTTCATCATCCTTATTTAACTGTGTATAACAAAATGACATATTACTATATAAATCTTTTTTTAAGTTCATGTCATTTATATTATTTTCTTCTAATATATCTTCAGCAAATTTAAAGTTACTTAGAGCCCCTTTATGGAACTTTTCTTCTATGTATATTTTTCCTATGTTTATATAACACTTAGCTATATTTTCTTTATCATTATTTTGTATGAAGAAATATAATGATTTTTCAAAATTAATTATAGCTGCATTATAGTCTTTTTGCTTTAAATTTATAGTAGCTAACAATAAATTGCATTTACCGTAATTTTCTATAAGTTGGTACTCTGTGCATATCGACATTACTTTATTTATTTCACTTTTAGCTTTTTCTAAATCTTTACATCTTATATATATTTCACTTTGTATTATTAAATTATCTGTTAGTTTCTTGGCTTGCATTTCTTTAGTTTCTAGTAAATAATCTACACTCACTTCAAGACGGCTTGCTAAGTATTCTAATAATTCATAGCTAGTATGAGACTTATCTCTTTCTATATGACTTATTTGTGCTGCAGTTATTCTTTCTCCAGCTAATTCTTTTAATGTTAAATTTTTTTCTTTTCTTAATTTCTTAATCTTTTCTCCTAAGCTTAGAATTTCCATACCTGTCCCCCCTTAGAAAACATTTTCTTATAATGAAATTATAACTTATATTTATTATAAATACACTAATTTATTTACTTAATCTGCAATATATTTTTATATTTTTACAAGTTATCATAGTTTTTTTACAAATTTTTATGAGTTTTTTTATAAAAAAAGAGACTCACTTAAAGTTTTTAACTATAAGCAAATCTCTCTTAATTTCTACATATTAATTTCTTTTTCTATATGTTTTAAAGCTTCTACAGCCTTATCTATGTCTTCTTTTGTGTTAAAATATCCAAGGCTAAATCTTACAGTACCTTGTCTAAGTGTACCTAATGTTTTATGAGCAAGAGGAGAACAATGTATTCCCGATCTTGTAGCAATCTCATACATATCATCTAATATAAATGTTACTTCTCCTGAATCTATATCTCCTATATTTATAGAAATTACTGCTGCTCTTTTTTTACTATCTAAAGGTCCATATATTTTTATATTAGGAACTTCAGTTAACTTAGTTAACATATATTCACATAATTCTTCTTCATGTTTTCTAATTTTGTCTATACCTGTTTCTAGAATAAACTTAACTCCTGCATTTAAACCTGCTATACCTGGTGTATTATGAGTTCCAGATTCATATCTATCTGGCATCATATTAGGTTGGAATAAATCTTCCGAATTACTTCCTGTTCCACCTTCTTTAAGTATATTTACTTCTAATCCATCTCTAATGTATAGCATACCTGTTCCTTGTGGTCCTAATAAACATTTATGTCCTGGTGCTGCTATCATGTCAACATTAATTTTTTGTATATCAATATCATATACACCTAATGTCTGTGATGCATCAACTAAGTATAATACATTATTTTCCTTAGCTATGTTTCCTACAGATTCTATGTCTACTATTGTCCCACATACATTTGATGCATGAGTAGTAACAATTAGCTTTGTATTAGGCTTTATTGCTTTTTTTATATCATTAGGGTCTAAATGACCATATTTATCACACTTAACTATTGTATTTTCTACACCATTTTTCTCTAATGCCTTTATAGGTCTTATTACTGAATTATGTTCAATACTCGTTGTTATAATATGATCCCCTGACTTAACAACTCCTTTTATAGCAAGATTTAAAGAGTCTGTTGCATTATGAGTAAATACTATACTCATAGGATTTGATACATTTAAAAGCTTAGCTATATTTTCTCTGCATTCATATATTTCTCTTCCTGCTCTCATAGCTAACTTATGTCCTGCTCTTCCTGGATTTGCTCCATAGTTTTCCATACAATCTAAAACTGCTTCATATACTTGTCTTGGTTTTGGAAATGTTGTTGCTGCATTATCTAAGTAAATCATATTAAGTCCCCTCTCTTATGCTTCTTGTCCTTCTAATAATAATGATACTATACTATCTAGGTCTTCGTCATTATAATACTCTATTTCTATCTTTCCTTTTTTCTTCCCTTTTGATATATTTACTTTCGTTCCAAATATATTAGTTAATCTTTCTTCTACATCTACTATATAAATATCTTTTTGCTTTATCTTTTTCTCAGTAACTATGTTTTCATTTTCTAGGATTTTTTTAGCTAATTTTTCAGTTTCTCTTACAGATAATTCTTCTTCCATTATTCTATTAGCTATTTGTAATTGTATATTATGATCTGGTATTCTAAGTAATGCTTTACCATGTCCTGGTGTAATTCTATTATCTTCAACCATTGCCATTACTTCTTTACTTAAATTTAAAAGTCTTAATGTATTTGTTATGTGCGGTCTACTTTTTCCTACAGCTTCAGATATTTCTTCTTGAGTAACATTATAATGGTCTATTAAACTTTTATAAGCTAAAGCTTCTTCTATAGCATTTAAATCTTCTCTTTGTAAGTTTTCTATTAATGCAATTTCCATTAAATCTTTCATAGGTATATCTTTTATGACTGCTGGCATTTCTTTTAAGTTAGCTTTTTTAGATGCTCTGTATCTTCTTTCTCCAGCTATTATCATATACTTTCCAAAATCATCTGGCTTTACAACTATTGGTTGAAGTACTCCATAATTTTTAATAGAACTTGATAAAACTTCTATCTTTTCTCCATCAAAAACCTTTCTTGGTTGATCTGGATTTGCATAAATTTTATTTATATCTATATTAACAATATCTTTTGAATCTAGCTCTTCTTTTATATTAGGAATTAATGCTCCCAGGCCTTTTCCTAATCTATTTGAACGTCTTGTCGTTTTTTCCATTCTATATCACATCCTCTTCTAAATCTATAAATTCTTCTGCTAATTCTAAGTATGCTATTGCCCCTTTACATCTAGCATCATAATAAATGGCTGGCTTACCATGACTTGGAGCTTCAGCAAGTCTTACATTTCTAGGTATTAAAGTAGTGTATACACTTCCTTTAAAATATTTTTTTACTTCTTCCACTACTTGAATAGACAGGTTTGCCCTTCCATCAAACATACTTAAAACTACACCTTGTATTTCTAAATTAGGATTTAGACTTCTTTTTATAAGCGATATAGTTTCCATTAGCTGACTTACTCCTTCTAATGCATAATACTCACATTGTATAGGTATTAAAACACTATCTACGGCAGTTAAACAGTTTATAGTTAGCATTCCTAAAGATGGTGGGCAATCTATAAATATGTAATCATAATTATCTCTTACCTTATCTATTGCCTTTTTTAATATATATTCTCTTTCTTCTATACCTGTAAACTCTATTTCTGCTCCAGCTAATTCTGTTGCTGATGCAACTATATCTATATTTTCAAATTCAGTTTTAATTATTGCTTCTTCAATACTATCATTATTTATTAATACTTCATAAATCGTGTTTTCAACTTCATTTTTTTCTACTCCATATCCACTAGTAGAATTTCCTTGTGGGTCTAAATCTAATACTAAAACTCTTTTTCCCATTTTAGCTACACTAGCACTTAAATTAACATTTGTAGTTGTTTTTCCAACTCCACCTTTTTGATTAAAAACTGCTATTACCTTTCCCATAAGTCTTACCCCCTTTAACCTTTTAAAAAAAGATTACTGCTTAGCAGTAATCTTTTATTTTTTAGGAATCTTTACAACAACCTCAATATGGTCACCTTTATCAACTTCTTTATACTTAGCCTCTAACCCTGTATTGGTTATAGCCTCATAAGCTTGTTTTATAGTGTTTAGGTAAATTCTCATTCCCATTATTCCTTTGACAGTTTGCTTTTTATCTTCACTACCTTTAGGTTGTTTAAGATCTTCTAGTATATCTGCTATTAGCTTTTCTGTTTTCTTAACATTTAAGTCTGATTTTATTACCTTATCTAAAACTTCTCTCATCATTTCTTCATCTGGTAACTTTAATAAAGCTCTAGCATGTCTTTCTGTTAAGCTATTTTCTACTAACTTTATTTTTATATCTGTTGGTAATCTTAGTATTCTAATTTTATTAGCTATTGTAGATTGATTTTTTCCTAGTTTTTGTGCAAGTTGTTGTTGCGTGAAGCAATGTTCTTTCATTAAATTTTCATAGCCCATAGCTTCTTCTATAAAATTCAAATCTTCTCTTTGTAAGTTCTCTAATAGTGCTAATACAGCTGAAGATTCATCAGACATATTATTTATTATAGCAGGAATAGTTTCTAGTCCAGCCAACTTAGATGCTCTAAGTCTTCTTTCTCCTGCTACTAGTTCATATTCATCGTTGCTTTTACTCCTAACAGTTATAGGCTGTAAAATACCATATACCTTTATAGATTCACTTAATTCTTCTAATGCTGATTGTGAAAATACTCTTCTTGGTTGGTATGGATTTGGAACTATATTATTTATAGGTATCTCCATAACTCTTTTATTTTCCATAACATCCCTCTCTCATCCAAAACTAAATATATTTAAAACACGAAATTACCTCAGTTACTTATGTGTATAATATTTCTGCATTTAGTTACATATTCCTTCTAAAATATTTTTTTTGCTCTATATTTTAAAATATTTCTTTGGAAATAATGCACTTCTATTCTACTTTATTGGGCTTTTTACTGGTTTTCCAGCTTTTCTTGGATATTTTGCTGGTGTACTATTTACTTTTTTGAAAACAACTATGTTATGATTTAAATCTGTATCAGGAAGTTTAACATCTATTTTTTCTACAAACTCTAGTCCTAATACTTCCATAGCTTTTTTAGATTCTTCTAATTCTGTATCTGCATTTGGACCTTTTAAGCATACAAAATATCCACCTACTTTTATAAAAGGTACACAAAATTCCATTAAAATAGGTAATCCAGCAACTGCTCTAGCTGTAGCTATGTCATATTGCTCTCTATAATTTTCATTCTTACCAAAGTCTTCTGCTCTTCCATGTATTAATTCTACATTATCAATTTTTATATTTTTGCATACTTCATCTAAAAAGTTTATTCTTTTATTTAAAGAGTCTAAAAGTGTCACTTTAGTATTTTCTAAGCAAATTCTTAGTGGTAACCCTGGAAATCCTGCTCCAGTACCAACATCAATTATAGATATTCCATCTTTTATATATCCATTTTTAACTGCTGCAACAGAGTCTAAGAAGTGCTTTATATACACTTCTTTTTCATCCTCTATTCCAGTTAAATTCATCTTTTGGTTCCAATCAACTAGTATTTCTCTATATATTCTAAACTTTTCTATAGTATCATCTTTGCAGCTAATTCCTAATTCCTCTATACCACTTTTTAGTATTTCAGCATTATTCATTTCTTTCACCTCTACCTCTTCTTTGTTGTTCAAGATAGATAAGTAAAACTGATATGTCAGCTGGTGATACCCCAGATATACGAGATGCTTGTCCTATTGATATAGGTTTTATTGCATCTAGTTTTTGTCTAGCCTCTATTCTTAATCCATCTATAGATGAGTAATTTAAGTCTTCACTTAACTTTTTATTTTCTAGTTTTTTAAACTGATCTATTTGCTTTAATTGTTTCTCTATATAACCTTCATACTTAGTCATAATTACACATTGTTCTTTTATAGCATATGGAACATCTTCTCCAGCACCTTTACCTGCAGCTTCTATCATTTCATAGTCAACCTCAGGTCTTTTTAAGAATTCATATAAAGAGTATCCAACTTTTATTGGAGAAGCTCCTTTTTCTTCTAGTAAATGATTTATATCTTTAGGAGTAATTCTTTCAGTTTTTAATCTCTCAAGTTCTTTTTCTATTAATTCTTTTTTCTCTAGGTATTTATTATATCTATCCTCACTTACAAGACCTATATCATATCCTCTTTGAGTAAGTCTCATATCTGAATTATCTTGTCTTAAATATAATCTATATTCACATCTAGATGTCATCATTCTATATGGTTCATTAGTTCCTTTTGTAACTAAGTCATCTAATAAAACTCCTATATATGCTTCAGATCTATCTAATACAAATGGTTCTTTGCCTTGTATTTTTAATGCTGCATTTATTCCTGCAATTAACCCTTGTGATGCAGCTTCTTCATACCCAGAAGTTCCGTTAAATTGTCCTGCACTAAATAAATTTTCCACACCTTTTATTTCTAGAGTTATTTTTAATTGTGTTGGATCTATACAATCATACTCTATAGCATAAGCTGGTCTCATGATTTTTGCATTTTCAAGACCTTTTACACTCTTATACATTTGAATTTGTACTTCATAAGGTAAACTCGTTGATATACCTTGAATGTACATCTCTTTAGTACTTTCACCTTCTGGTTCAATAAATATTTGATGAGAATCTTTATCACTAAATCTTACTATCTTATCTTCAATAGATGGACAATATCTAGCTCCTGTACTGTCTATTTGTCCTGCATACATAGGTGATCTACCTAAGTTTTCTTTTATTATTTCATGAGTATTTATGTTTGTTCTTGTTAAATAACATGGTTCTTGTTTTCTAGATAACTCATCATTTAAGAATGAGAATGGAGTCACACGTTTATCTCCTTCTTGAATTTCCATAACAGAGAAATCTATACTATCTCTGTGTATTCTAGCAGGAGTTCCTGTTTTAAATCTTCTCATTCTTAAGCCTAAATCAACAAGTTTATCAGTTAAATATTTGCTGTATCCAAGTGCATTAGGCCCTTCATTAAATGAAACTTCTCCCATATATATTTTAGAATTTAGGTATACTCCTGTTGCTAATATTACAGCTTTAGCATGATATATACATCCTAATTTTGTTATAACACCCTTAACAACATTTCCCTCACTTAATATATCTACAACTTCGTCCATTGCTATATCTAAGTTTGGCTCGTCTTCTAAAGTTTTTTTCATTTCTTCATGATATCTACCTTTATCTGCTTGAGCTCTAAGAGAATGTACAGCTGGTCCTTTTGCCGTATTTAGCATTCTACTTTGTATAAATGTTTTGTCTATATTTATACCCATTTGTCCACCTAGGGCATCTATTTCTTTAACTAATTGGCCTTTACCAGTTCCTCCTATAGAAGGGTTACATGGTAATAGTGCTATAGAATCTAAAGAAAGTGTTATAACTAATGTTTTATGTCCCATTCTTGCTGTAGCTAATGCAGCTTCACATCCTGCATGTCCTGCTCCAACTACTATTACGTCATAATTTCCTGCATCAAAATTTAACATATGTTCTCCTTTCATGATAAACACTAATGTTTCACGAAAAACATTATATGATTATTTTCCTATACAGAAGTTACTAAATATTGTATCTAATAAATCCTCTGTTACCGTATCTCCATTTATATATCCTAGATAATCCCATATATTTTTAAAATCCACCTCAATAAAATCTAGTGGCATATATGATTCAATAGCCATTATAGCATCATCTATAGATTGCTTCGCTTTATAAAGCGCATCTTTATGTCTAGAGTTTGTTACTACTAAATCTGATGAATTTTTAATTGATCCAGCAAATACCATATCCTCTATTTTGTCATGTATTTTCTCTATACCCTCATGTTGTAATGCTGATATAGTTATAATATTTTCCTCGTCTATATATTCTTTTACTTTTTCTATATCTATAACTTGATCTAGATCAGTTTTATTTAATAAAACTATAGTTTTATTAGGTTGAACAGCTTCTAAAATTTCTATATCTTCTGATTCTAGTTTTCTTGAAGAGTCTAAAACTACTATTGATAAATCTGCTGAATTAAAGAATTCTCTTGATTTTTCAACACCAATTTTTTCAACAACATCTTCTGTTTCTCTTATTCCAGCTGTATCAACTATTTTTAAAGGTATACCTTTTATATTTACAAATTCTTCTATTACATCTCTAGTTGTACCTGGTATATCTGTTACAATAGCTCTATTTTCTCCTAATACAGCATTTAGTAATGATGACTTACCAACATTCGGCTTACCAACTATTACAGTTTTTAAACCATCTCTAAGAATTTTTCCACTTTCAGCAGTATCGTATAATCTATTTATTTCTTTTTGTAATTCTAGTGATTTTTCTTTTAACGTATTGTAAGTTATATGCTCAACATCCTCATCTGGAAAATCTATAGAAACAGTTATATGAGCTAGCATCTCTGTTATATTATGTCTTAAATTCTTAATTTTTTTAGATAAAGATCCTTCTAATTGTGATTGAGCTACTGTATGTGCCATATCTGTTTTGGCATTTATAACATCAATTATTGCTTCAGCTTGAGCTAAATCTATTCTTCCATTTAAGAATGCTCTCTTAGTAAACTCACCTTGTTCTGCTAACCTAACATCTTTAGATAGAACTAATTCCAATATTTTTTTAACAGAAATAAATCCACCGTGACAGTTTATTTCTATTACATCCTCAGCTGTATATGAGTTTGGGCCTTTCATATAAGCTACTAAAACTTCATCTATTATTTTTTCTCCATCTAATATATGCCCGTATATTAAAGTTCTTTTATTATAATCTTCTATTTTTTTTCCTGACATCGACTTAAATATGCAATTTGTTACTTGAAGTGACTTTTCTCCACTTATTCTTATTATTCCGATTCCACCTTCACCAGGAGCTGTTGCTATTGCAGCTATAGTATCGTCTATAAACAAACCTATCACCTCTTTATCCTATATTTTATTCATAAACCTTAAGGTATTATTTTATCATTTTAAAGTTTATTTTGTAATAATACATAACTAAAATTTTATATAAACTCCACTTAATATAATACCATGTATTCTAATTATTCTTGTATATTTTAAATTATTTCCTCAATCTAACTATTATATATAATATTTTTCAAAAATAAAACCCCCTATATATTAGGAGGTTTGTTTTTATTATTGCTTTTTATACTCTATTACAAGCCTTCTATATGGATCTACACCTTCACTATAAGTTTTTACAAACTTATCATTTTGAAGTGTTGAGTGAATTATTCTTCTCTCATATGGATTCATATAATCTAGCTTCTTAGTTTTTCTAGTTTTAGCTACTTCTCTAGCTACCTTATTTGCATATCTTATTAAAGAATCTTCTCTCTTTGATCTATAGTTTTCTATATCAACAAGAATTTTACAATGTGAATCTTTATTTGCTTTATTTAATGCTAGTCCTGCTAAAAATTGTATAGAATCTAGAGATTCTCCTCTTCTTCCAATTAAGCAAGCTGCATCTTTTCCTGTTATATTAACTTTTATAACGTTTTTCTCTTGTCTAACATCTACATCTGCATCTATATTTAGGTTATTCATTATATTTGATATAAAACCTTTAGCTACATCGATATCTGTTAAATCTTGTTTTGTTTCAATCTTAATATCAGTATTTATTTCTACTTCATTAATATCTACTTTTTTTGTAACTTCTTCTTTTTGCTTAACAGTTATTTTATATATACCATCTTTACTTCCTATTAATCCTAGGAATCCTTTAGTTGGTTCTTTAATAACTTCTACTTCAATGTCTTCTCTACTTACGCTAAACTGTCCTAAAACTTTTGATATTGCATCCTCAATATTTTTACTTTTTATTTCTAGGCTTTGTTTCATCTACTACACCCTCCCCAGAATTAGCAAGCTTAGCTTTTAATGGATTCATTATTAAGTAGTATTGAGCTAACTGGAATAAATTGCTTACAGTCCAGTATAGTGCAAGACCAGCTGGGAAACTTATTCCCCACCAGAACATCATAAATGACATAAAGTATGTCATAAACTTCATAGATCCTTGTTGTTGATCACTTGGCATAGTTAACTTTTGAGTTATAAATGTTGTTGCACCAGCTAAAATAGCTATTATTAAAGTCTTATCTGGTGATGATAAAGAATTCATCCATAAAAATCCTGTATCTGCAGCTTTTTGTGCAGCAAAGCTTGTGAAAACTCCATATTTTACTGGATTTCTTAATACATTATAAAGACCTATTAATATAGGAAATTGTATTAATAATGGTAAACATCCTGCCATTGGATTTATTTTAGCTTCTTGATATACTTTCATTATCTCTTGATTTTGTTTTTCTGGTTTACTCTTATACTTTTCTTGTATTTCTTTTATTTTTGGCTGTATATCTTGCATCGCCTTCATAGATTTTGTTTGCTTTATTGTTAGTGGTAATAATAGTATTTTTACAAACACAGTAAATAATACTATTGCTAAACCATAGTTAGTGGCAAATTCTAGTATAAATTTAAGAACTTGTCCTAATAAGTTACTAATTAAATTCAATTTTAGTACCTCCCAAAGTGTCTTTTTCACTTAAATTTATTTTAGAGGATCATATCCTCCAGGATGGAAAGGGTGACACTTTAATATCCTTCTTATAGCTAAATAAGACCCTTTTAGTGCCCCATATTTTTTTAAAGCTTCTATTGCATACTGAGAGCAAGTAGGATAAAACCTACACGTAGGTCCTTTTAAAGGAGATATGTATTTTTGATAAAACCTTACTATATATATACAAATTTTTGTTGCATAAGCATTTATATTCTTTAGTAAGTTATATAATTGATTCAATTTAATCCCCCATATCTTCTAACCCTCATTATTAAGCTTAGCCTTTTTTACTAAACTCTTAACCGACTTCTCTATATCACTATACTCAGCATCTTTACTAGATATTCTAGCTATAAATACTAGATCATATCCATTTTTTATATTTTGATCACAATTTAACCTAAAACTTTCTCGTATTCTTCTTTTTACTTTGTTTCTAATATTGGCTTTACCTACCTTCTTAGAAACAGAAAATCCTACTCTATTAAAGTCTGATTTATTATCCAATATATACATTACTAAGTATTTATTTGCAAAAGATTTGCCGTGTTTGTATACTTTTCTAAAATCAGAGTCTTTTTTTATACCTTTAGTATTCTTGAAATCCATACTAAATCCTCCTAAAACACAGCTTTAAATTTATAATTTTTTACACAAAAAGGCTACTTTTCAGCAGCCTTTTTTTAAAAATTAATGAGTTAATCTCTTTCTTCCTTTAGCTCTTCTTCTTTTTAGAACATTTTTTCCATTAGAAGTTTTCATTCTCTTTCTAAATCCATGCTCTTTCTTTCTTTGTCTTTTCTTTGGCTGATAAGTTCTTTTCATTTTTTGCACCGCCTTTCAAGATTGTTTTTCCGTTTATAAAAATAATAACTTTACCCTCAAAGTAAGCATAACACGTACAATTATAAATCCTTTTAAGCTGATTGTCAATGTATTTTTGACGTAGTTTTAGCAACCTTTTTGAAGATTTCGACTAAGTTGATTTTGTTGACTTTTTTATCAACAAACGGTTAATTTTGTGGATAAATTGTATATAAATCATTGAAGTTTGGCATATATTCTGATATTATAAATATACTTGTTGATAATGTTCATAAAAATTATTAACATATTAAATTTATTCACAAGTTGTGGATAAAAATGTGCATAACTTTCAATGTAAAAGATAATACTTTTGTTATAACCTATATTTTTATTATTATTGATATTATTTATAACTTTATATACATATTGTTTATATTTTCTATAAATTATTAGGTCTTTTTTATTTTTTACAGATTATCCACATATTTATCCATATTTTTTTTGCATAAAAATGAATTTTTAAATAAATTATAAATTTTGTTAATAACTTTGTGGAAAATGTTAATTACTTTGTTCGGAGGTTTTAAATTATGGATATAGTTTCTTTATGGGATAAGACATTACAACTTATAAAAGGTGAATTATCACCTCCTAGTTTTAATGCCTTTTTCAAACAAATTAAGCCATTACAAATACAATCAAATACTTTAATACTATTAGTTCCAAATGACTTCACAAAAGGAATATTAGAAGATAGATATCTAAACTTAATAGAAAGTTCTGTAAATCAGCTTTCTTTAAAAAAATATAATATTCAATTTGTCCTAAGTGAAAATGAAGTTAAAGGTTTAGATAAAGACCACAATATAGAAGAAGATAATAAATCTAAAAAGAACTATCCTAATCTAAATCCTAAATATACTTTTGACACATTTGTTATAGGAAATAGTAACCGTTTTGCACATGCTGCTTGCGTAGCTGTAGCAGAAGCTCCAGCCAGAGCTTATAATCCATTATTTTTATATGGTGGAGTTGGACTTGGAAAAACACATCTTATGCATGCAATAGGACATCATATAATGGAGCAAAAAAAAGACCCAAAAGTAGTTTATGTATCATCTGAAAAGTTTACAAATGAACTTATAAATTCTATTAAAGATGATAGAAATGAAGAATTTAGAAATAAATATAGAAATGTAGACGTTCTTTTAATAGATGACATTCAATTTATAGCCGGAAAAGAAAGAACTCAAGAAGAGTTTTTCCATACATTCAATTCATTACATGAAGCTAATAAGCAAATAATTATTTCTAGCGATAGACCTCCTAAAGAAATACCTACTTTAGAAGATAGACTTCGCTCAAGATTTGAGATGGGACTTATAACTGATATTCAAGCTCCTGATTTTGAAACTAGAATGGCTATACTTAGAAAAAAAGCTCAAATGGAAAATATAGATGTTCCTAATGAAGTTACAGTTTACATAGCAAAAAATATAAAATCAAATATAAGAGAACTAGAAGGCGCACTTACACGAGTTGTTGCATATAGCTCACTTACTAATAGAACTATATCTTTTGAATTAGCATCTGAGGCTCTAAAAGATATAATAACAACTTCTAAACATGAAGAAATAACTGTAAATAGAATAAAAGAAAAAGTATCTTCTGTTTTCTCAGTTAAAATGGAAGACTTTAATTCTAAAAAAAGAACAAGATCAATTTCTTATCCAAGACAAGTAGCAATGTATTTATCTCGTGAACTTACGGACTTATCTTTACCTAAAATAGGAGAAGAATTTGG
>ERZ1463036.56-NODE-56-length-25731-cov-110.524692_pt1 | contig 25731 bp, 24 predicted proteins | sample MGYA00564485_ERZ1463036 | MGnify/ENA primary metagenome ERZ1463036 (study PRJEB39244, sample SAMEA3635127) | Helicobacter pylori | study: EMG produced TPA metagenomics assembly of PRJEB11511 data set (Assembly of a 5300-year-old Helicobacter pylori... | reverse complement strand
TATACTTAAAAATGGCACAACTACTACATTGCTAATTACAGAAACCAATGATATATTTTTAAAATGTAAATATACTATTGGTATAGTTAATATGTTAGCTGCTAAAGTAAGCGCTATTAATTTAAATTTAATCTTAGAATTTATATAACCATAGAAATATATTATAGACAATGTTGCTAAAAAAGACAATTGAAAACTTATATTATAAATTATATATGGGTTACTTACAACTAAAATTGTACCTATAAAAGATAAACTCGATATCCCATCTGTTCTTTCATGAATAAATATAGATAAGTAAGATATAACACTACAAACTATAGCTCTAATTATAGAAGGTGATTGTCCAACCATAATACTATATAACCATAATATAATAGTTATTATTAAAAGCTTATAAAACCTATTAACTTTTCCTAAACTATATCCTATAATTGTAATTAAAATACTAACATGAAGACCTGATAAAGCTAAGATGTGACTTACACCTGTTTTTGAAAACACTTCTTTAAGGCTTTCATCTAAATTTTCTTTTTCTCCTATTAATATTGAATTTATAAATTTGGATTTATCTTTATATAAATATTTAATTGACTTACTAATTTTATCTTTTACATTAAATAACTTTGAATAAAATAAGTTCTTTTTTACTATATTATAATACTTTATATCTATAGTCCCTTCATAACCTTGACTTTTTAAGTATCTTCCATAGTCAAAATCTTCAAATTTTAGATCTTTATAATTTTTAAATTTACCCGTAACTTTTACTACGCTTCCCGGATTTATATTTACTTTTTTAGAATAATCCTTTATAAGGTAATTATCTAATTTATATTGCGTGTATTTTTCTTTAATCACCTTTTCAGATATGAGTCCTTCTACAGTTATTAATTTATTTGTTTCATATTCATTTTTATTTTCTAAATTAGTAATAATTAAGCTTATAATTATTACTATAAAAAACACTAATAATAATGGCCTTCTCATGTATAACTCCTAAATATATATTTTCTAAATTATATACATTCAGATTTTTTTAAATCAAAAATAAAAAAATTATAGGATATAAATATTTATATCCTATAATTTTTACAATTACTTTGATGATGTAATAGTTATTTTTCCATCTATTATTTTTTTAGTTTGAGTATCAACATAATCTAATATATCTTTTGATACATTCTTTGATGTAGAAGGAGCTATTCCAACTGCTTTTTCCTTTAATCCATAAACTACTGATTTTCCACCTTCAAAATTGCCATCCTTAATCTTTGATATAATATCAAATACTCCTATATCCACTCTTTTCATAGCAGAAGTTATAACATTATCAGGTGCTAAACTATTTTGATCCATGTCTACACCTATAGCATATTTATTTCTTTCTTTAGCTGATTCTATAGCTCCTGTTCCAACTCCTCCAGCTGCAGAAAATATAACCTCGACTCCTTTTGAATACATTTGATTTGCTATTGATTTACCTAAACTTGCATCGTCAAATGAATTTGCATACTGTGATATACATTCAGCATCAGGCTTTCCTTCTTTTACCCCTTTTATAAACCCTTCTTCAAATCTTGTTATATTAGGTATTTTCATTCCACCTATAAATCCAATTTTATTAGATTCACTCATTTTAGATGCTATTAACCCTACTAAGTATGCTGCTTCTCTTTCATCAAAAGTCATACATACCATATTTTTAGGAATTTCTTGTCCTTCCTCTTCATAATTATGATCTACTATCACAAACTTTTTATCTGGGTAAAGTTTAGCTGCATTTAACATAGAATTTGCTGTCGTATATCCAACACCTACTATTAAATCAGCATCTTCATCTATAAAAGTTTCTATATTTGGCACATAGTCAGAGTCTTGATTTGATTCTAAATATGTACCCTTTATTTTTAATTCTTTTTTTGCTTTTTCTAACCCTTCTAAAGCAGATTGATTAAAGCTTTGATCATTGGCTCCCCCTTCGCCTAATACAACACCTACAGAAAATTTACTATCTTTACTTTCTGTATTACTTTTTTTATCTTCTTCTTTACTGCATCCAACTGCACTTATAGATAATACTGTTATCATAAACACTGTTAGATACTTTCTTAAATTCCTCATATACCCCTCCTTAAATCATTTGACTTCAAGATTATTTTAGCAGCTGTCTTTACAATTGTAAATACGTAGATGTGCTTACGTTCTAAAATCAAAAATATCCATTATAAGTGAAATCACTTATAATGGATATTTTTGATTATACATATTCATTTATATAGTTTTCTTTCTTACTAAAAATAGATTTTAATAAGTTTATAGCTTTTGTGTTTTCTTTAGTTTTAGTTATATTTTCTAGGAATAATACTTTTTCTATATCTATATATGAAAATGCTAATTGACTAATATAATTTATACTTAAACCTATATCAGCTTTTTTATTACTTTTTATTGCTTTCACTTCATTGTCTTTGACACGTATTTCAAATACATTGTTATTTTCTTTAATTTGATTATCTATAATCTCTATGTAAACACCATCTAAATCATTACATTCTATACTTAAAGTATTTAAAAATTTTTCTAAATTTATAACTCTACCCATCATAAAAGGTTTAATATTTATCTCACTAGTTTTTAAATTAGGCAATATGTATCTTATACTGTCTATTACAGGAGACATTATAGTTACCTTTTTACATTGAGTGTTATGATTATAAATAAACTTTAACATAGACTTTAAAGAATTTATATTTTTATAGCATATTTCTCTTATAAACATTGTATCTTCCATAATAAAATATATTATATATCCTTCATAATTTTCTTCTTTATGTATATACATATGTCCATTTTCACACTTTATTTCTTTGAATAAATTTTCATAGTAATTTTTATCTCTAACAACGTGTCCATTTGTATTTAATAAAAATTCATTATATATATCCATCATATAGTTTATATGATTATTAGTTATTTTCTCAAAATCGCCAACTATTTTAAATTGTTTTAACTCTTCTATATTTAACTTATATTCTATTTGATCATAACAATGTTCATATCCATACTTTTTATATAATCTATAATCTATAGGCATAAGTAAAGAAATTAACTGATCTTTTTTATAAAGTTCATTTAATGCAAAGCCCATCATATCTTTCATGTAACCTTTGCCTCTAGCATTTGGATATGTTGATACTCCCACTACGTAAGACGTGTCATAAATTTTATTATTTAAATTTATTTTATATTGATTTAATTGAAGAGATGACATTAATTCATCATTCTCCTCAATTAATATAGTATTTTCCGGTTTATATTTATTGTCAAAGTAGTAATTAACAAATCCTTCTTCATCCCCAAAACAATAATTCCATATATCCTTAATATGTTCTAAATCCTTTTCTATAGCATATCTTATATTCATATTATGCCTCCATAACTGTGTACTTTTCAACAAACTTGCATGGATGATATGAAAGTTTAGCTTTTCTAAGTCCTTCAATTCCTAAATCTTCTTCTCTATTAACAAATTCAACATCTTTAAATTCATTAACTAAGAATTGTTGATTTATATATGGGTATAATCCTCTTATTTCAGGATTAGCTTTTTCTATATGAATTACAGCCATATTCTCATTTATGTTTTCACCTATTGTAAATGCTTCCAATTTAGAATCTATATATATACCCGCTATCTTTACATCTTGTTTTAATACATCATAATTATCAAATATTTTTTTTACCCCTATAAACTCATCATCTATTCCATCATCAGTATCCCCATGCTCAGCTTTATTATTAGCCCAAGCTTTTAAAAGTCCTATACACTCATCAAAATCTTTTTCTTCAAGCTTTTTATATTCAAATCTTCCTTCATATTCTTTTAAGAAATAATTTATGTGATTTCTTTTCTTTTGATTTTTTCTACCTGCTAAAGTTCTTAAACTTTCCGCATCATATACATAATCAAAATAATCTCTTTCTTCTATATATTTAAATTTACCTGGATAATCCTTTTGTAAAAGCTCTACGACCTCTTTAGTTACAGCTCTTAGATATATTTGATGATCTTCTGTTTTAAAATAATTAATCATAAAATCTAGTGCTTTATGAATTTTATCTTTTTTAGCAAGTGGTAATACAGAGAATCTATCTCCTTCATATTCACCAACTATTATTGCAAACTCATCCCCTATATAATAACTAGTTTTATATGTGTGCCTCCACATATACAAGGTAGTAAAACAATACTCACAAGCTTCGTAGTCTACTGAATTAAAGTAAGGTCTCAATTCCTCATATGCATTTATGTCAATCTCTTTAAAAATCATAATTAATTCTCCTTTTGATACTTTTTATATATTTAATTTTTCACTCTAAGTAATTACCAAATATATGAATTAAGTTTCTTTTAATAGTCAAAACTATTAAACAATTGCTTTATTAATTAATATTGACTTTATATATACAATATACACAGGTAATGATTGGAGTAAAAAATGAAAAAAATTATAGTTTTAATATTTATTATAATAACACTTTCCGTTGGTTGTAGCAAAACCCCATCACTATCCATACATATAATAGATGTTGGACAAGGTGATAGTATATTAATACAAACACCTAATAATTCTAATATATTGGTTGATGGTGGTAATGAAGACAGTTCACTTATTATAAAAAATTTTCTTAAAAGTAAAAAAGTAAAAAATATAGATTTCATAATAGCAACGCACCCTGATACAGATCATATCGGAAGTTTAGATGATATAATAGATAAATTTGATGTTTCAAAAGTTTACCTACCAAACAAAGAAACTAAAAGTGATTCCTATTATAATTTAATACAATCTTGCAATAAGAAAAGTATAAATCCTCAATACTTGTCTAGAGGAGATATAATAAGTCTAGATAGTAATATAAAATTAACTGTTCTAAATCCTTCTTATACCCATACAGATAACAATTCAAACTCTATAGTTTTTAAATTAGACTATAATAATAAATCATTTTTATTTACAGGAGATTGTACATATGAAAATGAAATAGATATTATAAATAATTTTAATCTTGAAGATGTAGACTTTTTAAAAATATCTCACCATGGGAGTAAAAATTCTTCTAGTCAAGAGTTTTTATATGCAGTGTCTCCTGATGTAGCTGCCATATCGTGTGGATATGATAATCAATATAATCACCCTCATAAAGATACACTTTTAAGATTAACTCAAACCAATACAAAAGTCTATAGAACTGACAAACAAGGTCATCTATCTTTTTACAGTGACGGAGAAACTATAACTACTACTTCTCCTCCTAAATAATCTTAATTAAAATAAAAAAGGTAACAATGTAGCTTAGCTTCATGTTACCTTTTTAAATCAAATTATTTTATTAAATCATTTATTACTACAGAAGCTATTGTAAGTCCTGCTACAGATGGCACAAATGATATACTTCCTGGAGTTATTTTTTTGCCATTCATTATTCTTTCTTTTAACTCTACTGGCTTTTCTGTTGAATAAACAACTTTTAATTTTTTTATCTTTCTATCTCTTAATTCTTTTCTAACCACTTTAGCAAGTGGACACATTTGGGTTTTGTGTATATCAGTAACAACAATTTTAGTGGGATCTAATTTATTACCCATTCCCATAGAACTAATTATAGTTAAATTCTTTTTAACACAACTTTCTATTAGATGTATTTTTGAACTTACCATATCTATAGCATCAACTACATAATCATAATCTCCACTTAATAACTCATCACTATTTTCTGCTGTATACATAGCCTTTATAGCTTTTATATCTATGTCTGGATTTATATCTAATATTCTCTCTTTCATAACATCTACTTTATCTTTTCCTACAGTTGAATGAAGTGCCGGAAGCTGTCTATTTATATTAGTTATATCAACATCATCAAAATCTACTATAGTCATTTTTCCAACTCCAGCTCTTGCTATAGCTTCAGCTGCAAAACTTCCTACCCCACCTACTCCAAAAATTAAAACATTGGAATTTTTTAATTTTTCTACTCCTTCATTTCCAACTATAAGAGCTGTTCTAGTTCTAAAATTCTTATTCATATTTATTATGTCTCCTTGATGTAATTTTTTCTATATATAAGAATATAATTTAATATCTATTAATTAACCCACTATCCCTATAATAATAGCAAATTTTCCATTTACAGAGGTGCTGCTTTGAAGAAATTAATAACTTTTTTACTATACGTATTAATTGTAAATATATTGGTTTCATTGTTACTAATTATAAATATTAATTCTAATAAATGTTCTATAAAAGAATCTGCTATAACAAAAGCAATGTCTAATAACGATAATTATAATTTAATTGTTCAAATATTAAAAGACACTCATAAAGAAGATTTTATAAAACATATAGATTATATGCAACTTAATATTTTTAAAAATATAGAAAACGATACAAATAATTTTACTGCTTTTAATATAACATTACCTCAAAATAAATCTTTTATAGCTTTTTACAAAAAAAATAGTGATAATACATATTCTTTCGATTGTATTGTCGATAACCTTTGTAACATTGATAACTTTTACTTTTATAAAAATTTTCTAGTTATTGAACAAATTTCAGAAGATGATAACAATTATTTAAATGATAAGAAATTTATAGAAATATTTTATAAAGAAAAATCTATATTTGTATCTAAATTAAAAAAGGATTTATATATAGAAATAATAGATTTAGAAAATGATGATAAAAGCATACTTTCTGCTAGCATGGATTTTTTAGATGATAATCCTCCTAAGATACTTTATGTTTCCACTGCTTTAAGCATGGATAAAGCTTTAGATAAAAAAATTTTAAAAGAATTATATATTTGGGATAATAACTTAAATAAATTTATAATAAGTAAAGATTCAATTTAATAAATAAAAAAGGAACTCCAACTAGAGTTCCTTTTTTATCTTATTGGCGGGAGTGCGTGGGAATCGAACCCACCCAAGAAGCTCCTAACTCCTCATACTAGTTTTGAAGACTAGAGGGCACACCAGCACCCATCCACCCCCATATGAGATGTCCTCTCACTTACAAACTTATATTATCATATATTTAATTATAGTGCAACCATTTTTCAGCAAACATTTTCATATTTTGCAATAATTTTAAATTAAGCTTCAAAACTTATATTATAAATTTATTTTTAGCATTAAAAAGGCACAAAAACTTGTACCTTTTAAGTTATAATCCACTATATCCTTTTATATTTTTTCATTATTAAAATTATTTATCAAGCAACTCATTTTTATATATAAATTTATAAATTAGGTATTTGCCAATTTATAGGATCAATTCCTAATTTAATTAAGATATCATTAGTTTTAGAAAAAGGCTTTGATCCAAAAAATCCCCTACTAGCTGACAATGGACTTGGATGAGCTGATTCTATTATATAGTGCTTGTTTGTATCAATTAATTTCTTTTTACTTTTCGCATTATTTCCCCAAAGAACAAATATGACAGGTTCATCCCTTAAGTTTAATAACTTTATAATATTATCAGTAAATACTTCCCACCCTTTTCCCTTATGAGAATTAGCCTGATGTGCCCTAACAGTAAGAGCTGTATTAAGTAATAGAACACCTTGTTCTGCCCAAGGAACTAAATATCCATTATTAGGTATAAAACATCCTAAATCTGTGTGTAACTCTTTATACATATTTAATAAAGATGGAGGAATCCTAACTCCTGGCTTTACAGAAAACGCAAGCCCATGAGCTTGATTTTCTCCATGATAAGGATCTTGTCCTAAAATTAAAACTTTAGTATCTTTATACGAAGTATATTTTAAAGCATTAAATATATCATACATATCAGGATATATAACTTGTGTCTCATATTCATTTTTTAAAAACTGTCTAAGTTCTAAATAATACGGCTTTTCAAACTCGCCTTCTAAAACTTCATCCCAATCATTTCCTATTTTAACCATAATGTCACCTACTTTTAATTTGCTATTATATCTATATCATTTTTTTCATTACTAACTATTTTTATACTAACTTTATTAGGTATACATACTATACTCTGGTTAGATTTTTTTATAAATCCAGTTTTTACGCATATATCATCTGGACAAGAAGCTTCACTTACTTCTACTCCACCATCATGTACTTTAATTTTATTATATCCATTTTCAGTTTTTATTGTTAATTCCTCTTTTTTGTTTATAGGTATTTCCTTATAAACTTTATTATCTACATATATAACTATTTTATCACCTTCATTAGATTGTTTAAAATAATTAAAAGCTAACGCTGCTACTATCACTACAAGAACTAGTAAGATAAGAAAAAAATCGTTTTTCTTCATTTTTATCCCCCAACCATTTATAATATAATTAAATATATCATAAATATAAAGGGGAGACACTATGAAAAGTAAAAAACTTACATTTTATATAACTATTTTTATTATATCAATCATTTCAATTTTTTTTATATTTAATAAAAAAGTCAATAAATTTTCTAAAACCATGTATTATCTCGGAACAGTTAATGAAATAACAATATACACCAATTCTAATGAAGAAAAAGCAAATAAAATTCTTTCTAAATGTGAAGAAATAATAAAAGATATAGATAATAAAATGAATCCATCTACACTATCTAGTGATATTTATAAAATAAATCAAAATGCTGGAAAAAAATTCACTAAAGTATCAAACGACACTTATAAAGTTATAAAAACATCTATACATTTTTCAGATATATCAGATGGAAATTTTGATACAACTATAGGTTCATTGGTAAACCTTTGGAATATAGGTAATCAAAATGCAAAAGTTCCTATGAAATCTGAAATAGATAAAGCTTTATCTACTATAAATTATAAAAATATAACTTTAGATGATAAAGATAACCAAATAATGTTAAAAAATAAAGATTCTAAAATAGATTTAGGCGGAATAGCTAAAGGGTATGCAGCAGATAAAGTGGTAGAGTACCTAAAAAATCAAGAAGTTAAAGGAGCCATAGTAAATCTTGGAGGTAATATATATACATTAGGCACAAAAGATAAAGATGCTAATTTTAATATAGGAATCCAAGACCCAACAAAGCCTAGAGGAAATTCAATCGGTAGTTTAAGCATATCAAATAAATCTGTAGTTACATCTGGAATATATGAAAGATATATAAAAAAGGATAATAAAATATATCATCATATCTTAAGTCCTAAAACAGGATTTCCAGTAGATAATGAACTTAGTAGTGTAACAATAATTTCAGATAATTCAATGAATTGTGATGCATTATCTACAACTACATTTTCACTTGGAACAAAAGAAGGTCTTAAATTAATCGAATCTTTGCCAAATACACAAGCAATATTTATAACCAAAGATAAAGATATTTACTTATCATCAGGACTTAAAGATTCTTTTAAACTTACAGATTCTACATTTACTATTAAAAACTAAAATTTTTCTTTAATAAAAATTGGTGAATAACTTTTTAAAGCTATTCACCAGTTTTTTTAAAATAATACTCTTTTATTTTCTATTCTTTTTGTTATTCTATTTCTATCGAAATCTTCAAGAATTATCATGCAATTTTTTCTACTTGAATTAACTAAATCTCTATAATCTCCTAAAGTTATTTCATTATTTTCTTTTAAATACTTAACTAATCTATCTTTGGCATTATTGTAAACCTTAGTAGACATTATATAACTATCTTCAAGTCTACAAACAGTATTTCCTATTAAAGATTCTAAAACTTCTTCATATTCTTTTTTATTGTTAGTTATATCTTCAATAGTATATATATTGTTAAGTCCAGCTAAGTTTAATGTTTTTTCTATTTCATTTTTAATTTTTAATTGTTTTTCATTTAAAACTACTTTGAAATCTTTTAAAGAAACAATATTATCTTCAACTTTTACGATATCATCATTTATAAACATATCTAATAAAATATCAAATTCTCTAGTTTTAAACTTACTTTCAATTTTAGATCTTACTTCTTCTTTTAACATACCTTTTCTAAGTCTAAATTTCTTATGGTATGTTTTTAATTCATTTTCCGTATTTTCCTTTAATAAATTATACTGGTTTATATGCATATACATGTTATTTACACAAACAACACTTTTTTCATCTAAAAGCTTATTTAATGCTTTTTTTACATTTTCTTCGCTTTCTCCACTATAACTCATTATTTCTTTTATGTTAGGATAATTTCTAGAATTATTTTTTAAATATTCTTTTAATATAGCACTAAGTTCTCCTTTTTCTTTAACCTTTAAAGCATCTATTATAGCTTTATCAAATCTTTTATGCTTTTTAGGATTAGTGTCTATTACTATTCCTCCACCTATAGTTTCCATAGGAGAGTATCTTCTAACTACAAACTTATCCCCTTTTTTAGCTACTATACTTTCTTCAAGTCTTAATTGAACTAATCCACTTTCACCAGGATTTATTTCTTCAACTTCTAGAGGTACTGCCCTACAAAGTATTTCTCTAGTACCATGATAAAGTCTTAATCTATCCCAGTGCTTAAGTCCTAAATCTGTATGTTTAACTATACTTAGTCTAACATCTAACATCATAGCTTCTTCTAAAGAGTGTTCTGATGCTAATACATCTCCTCTATTTACTTCTTCAACCTTGACATTAGATATATTTATAGCCGTTCTTTGCCCAGCATAAGCAGTTTCTACACTTTCACCATGAACTTGTATACTTCTTATCTTAGCTTTTAATTCTTTTGGATATATAACTAAATCATCATCAACATTTATTTTACCTTCTATTAAAGTTCCTGTTACAACAGTTCCAAACCCTTTTATAGAAAATACTCTATCAATATTAAGTCTTGCTGGTGCATTTAAGTTTTTATCTTCTATTTCATCAGTCATTTTATCAATTTTAGTTATAAGTTCGTCCATTCCACGTCTTGATATTGAATCAACTTCTATAATTTCAGCATCTTCTAGGAAAGTTCCTTTAACTTTTTCCCTAACATCTTCTTTTACTAATTCTATAAAGTCTTCATCAACAGTATCACTTTTAGTTAATACTATCATACCTTTTTTAATATTTAAAAAAGTTAATATATCCATATGCTCTATAGTTTGAGGCATAACTCCTTCATCAGCTGCAACAACTAATAAAACCATATCAAGTCCTGATGCTCCAGCTAACATGTTTTTTATAAATTTTTCATGTCCTGGGACATCTACTATCCCAGCTCTTTTATTGCTTGGTAAATCAAAATAAGTAAATCCTAAATTTATAGAAATACCTCTCTTTTTTTCTTCAGCTAAGGTATCTGTTTCTCTTCCTGTAAGTGCTTTTATAAGAGTTGTTTTACCGTGATCTATATGTCCTGCTGTTCCTATTATTACGTTTTTCATATTTATCCCCCTATTAAAGCTTTTTCTAATTCAGTTTTAACAACTTCAAATTCATCCTCAAATATAGTTCTAACATCTAAAACATACTTATCATCATATACTCTTGCTATTATATGTGCATCACTTAATCTTAATCTATTTTCTAATGTAGAAACGTTTATATTTTTAGGAATTATTGTTATAACTTTAGACTCCATAGTCTCAGTTGGCATAGAACCTCCTCCAACTTGAGATAATCCATCTTCTATTTTTATATCTGCATAATTATTTAAGTATTCTATTTTAGAATATAAATTGTTAGCTTTTTCTTCTAATTCTTTTATAGAATAAGTTAGCATTTTTAGTGTTGGTATTTCTTTTTTAGCTTTTTCTTCATCTAAGTACATTCTTAAAGTAGCTTCTAATGCACATATAGTAAGTTTATCTACTCTTAGTGCTCTTGTAAGTTGATTTTTCTTCATTTTTTCTATGTATTCTTTTTTACCAACTATAATACCAGCTTGTGGTCCTCCAAGCATTTTATCTCCACTAAAGGTAACTATATCAGCACCTTTTCTTATAGAATCAAGTACTGTAGGTTCATAACTTAATCCATATTTAGATACATCTACAAAAACCCCACTACCTAGATCTTCAATAACTGGTATATCATGTTTTTCCCCTAATTCACATAATTTATCAACATCTACACTTTCTGTAAATCCAAGTATTCTATAATTACTTGTATGAACCTTCATCAATACTTTTGTATTTTCATTTATAGCTTCCTCATAATCTTTTAAATGAGTTTTGTTAGTAGATCCAACCTCTACTAAATCAGCTCCACTAAGAGCCATTATGCTCGGTATTCTAAAAGAGCCCCCTACCTCAACTAATTCTCCTCTTGATACTATAGCTTCTCCACCTTTTGCCATAGTGCTAAGTACTAAAAGTACTGCTGCTGCATTGTTATTAACTACTAAAACATCTTCAGCTCCTGTTAGTCTTTTTATAGTATCAGTTAAATGTGTATATCTTGAACCTCTTTGTCCTTTTTCTATATTATATTCTAAGTTTGAATATCTAGATGCAGATTCCCACAAATCATCTTTTATGCTTTCACTTAAAAGAGAACGCCCTAAATTTGTATGAAGTACAGTACCTGTCGCATTTATAACTTTTTTTAGTGATAATGAATATTTTAAGTTGCATTTATTCATAGTACTTTGAGCTATTTTATCTATTGATATCTCGAATTTATCAAAATCACTTTGTTTTAAATCAACTATAGCTCTTCTTTTTTCGTCAATTGATTCTCTTATAGCTTCAAGTAATATACTTCTTGGATAACTATTTAATGCATCTATTATTTTTTTTTGATTTAACATTTCATCTACTGAAGGTAATTGAGCAAATAACTCTCTTTTATTCATTGAAAACACACTCCCCTTATAAGTCCTTACTTAACTGTTATATAATGTTGTCCTTTTTCTTTAACAGTTCCTATTATTTTAGCTTCTATAGAACCATTTTTCTTCATATCTTTAACTAGTTCTTCTGCTAAGTTGCTATCTACAGATATTAATAATCCCCCAGATGTTTGTGGATCATATAAGATATCTTCTATAGCTTCTTCTATATTTTCTATATATACATCTTTTGATATATACTGCTTATTTCTATACATACCAGCTGGTATTATACCCATTTTAGCCATATCAACAGCTCCATTTAGTATAGGTATTTCATTAGCTTGTAATTCTATACTAACATCCGACGCTTTAGCCATCTCCAAAGCATGTCCTAAAAGTCCAAAACCTGTTATATCTGTAACTGAGTTTACATTTATATTGTCAAAACTCATTGCTGCATATTTATTTAAATGAACCATAGTCTCAACTACAGTTTTTGAAGTTTCTTCATCAACTAAATTTTCCTTCATAGCAGTATTTAATATCCCTACTCCTATAGGCTTTGTAATTACTATTTTATCTCCTACCTTTGAAGTTGCATTAGATAAAACTTTATCTGGATGAACTGTTCCCGATACAGATAATCCATATTTAGGCTCTTTATCATCAACAGTGTGACCACCTACTAATAAAGCTCCACTTTCTTTAACTTTATCCATACCACCCTTAAGAATTTCTGCCAATACATTCATATCATGACAAGAAGGAAAACAAACTATATTCATAGCTACCAAAGGCTTTCCTCCCATAGCGTAAACATCCGATAATGAATTAGATGCTGCTATTTGTCCAAATATATAAGGATCATCTATCATCGGCGTAAAGAAATCCAATGTTTGAATTAATGCAGTATCGTCATTTAACTTATATACAGCTGCATCATCTGAAGTCTCAAGCCCTACTAATAAATTTTCTTTTTTATCTGATGTATTTTTAGGTAACTTAGATAAAACTCCAGCCAGAACCTCTGGCCCTATTTTAGCCGCTCATCCTCCTGATGTTGTCATATCTGTAAGTTTTTTCATTATTTCCATAATTATGTCTCCTCCCTTTAAAGCATTACATAACTAATAATATCATAATTAACATTTATTGAATACAGATATAATCCTTCAAATTATTAAATTTATTTTCGCCTATACCCTTTACATTTTTTATTTCCTCTATTGATTTAAATTTTGTATTCTCTTCTCTATAATCAATAATTTTTTGCGCTGTTATTTCTCCAACTCCAGGCAAAGAATCTAGTTCAGCAAGAGATGCATTATTTATATTTATTTTATTATTATCGCTACTAGAATTATTATTGTTACTAACACTTAAATCCTTATTTGTAGTTTCACTATTTTGATAATTTGTAGATTCATTATTATTTACAGTTTCATCTCCTATTTTAGGGATTATATAATGTCCTCCATCTTCTACTTTCATAGCCATATTTATTTTATTCATATCTGCATCATCACTAACCCCATCACAAAGCATTACTCCATCCATAAGCCTGTCTTCGCTGTCTAATTCTACAACTTTAGGTGATTTTACGGCTCCACTTATATAAATGGTTATCTTCTTTTTTATGGATTCATCATTTTTTAATTTTTGTAGACTATCTAAATTGCTATCTTTAATAGATTCATTTAAATTTGTATTAGTATCGTAATTCATTTGATTGTTATTTACATACTTATCATTATTTATATTCTTATCTTCAGCTTCACTTACAACATAATTATCATCACTTGATATAAATCCACTATTTTTTACTATAAATACAGAACTTACAAGTATTATTATAATTATCGGTAAAAAGCTCTTTATTTTTTCCATTTTATCACTCCTTCAAATTTGATTATTGACATAAATATGTTATACTAAAATATAAGTTTAAAATCGGAGGACAAAAAATGTTAAAAAAAGTTTCAATATTATTAGCATTCATATTAACTTTTATTAATGTATTTACATTTAATAATGTTTCATTTGCAGAAACACAAGCGCCAAGTGTATCTGCTAAATATGCAGTATTAATGGATTATACAAGTGGAAAAATATTGTATGAAAAAAATCCCCACGAGAAGATGTATCCAGCCTCTACTACTAAAGTTTGGACTGCATATGTTACCTTAAAACATGTAAAAAACCTTGATGAAGTAGTTTCTATAGGTAATATTGCCGATATTGATGGGTCTAGTATGTATTTAAAACCAGGGGAAAAACTTACAGTTAGAGAATTACTTGAAGGTTTGCTTATAGTTTCGGCTAATGATGCAGCTGTTGTTTTAGCAGAACATGTTAGTGGTTCAGTTCCTGAATTTGCAAAGCTTATGAATGAGGAAGCTAAAAAAATAGGGGCTGTTGATACACATTTTAACAATGCTAATGGTTTACCAGATTTACAGCATTATACTTCAGCTTATGATATGGCTTTAATGGCTAGAGAAGCTATGAGTAATGATGTTTTTAGACAAATAGTAGATACAAAATTATTAAGATTACCTGCTACGGAATTTTATCCAGAAAGATTTTTAAAAAACACTAACAAATTTTTAACTGGAGATACTAAAATACCTTATAAAGGGCAAATGGTAGATATAAAGTATGATATAGTAGACGGTATAAAAACTGGATTTACAGATGATGCTGGTAGATGTTTATTATCTAGTGCAAAGAAAGATGATATGAGATTAATCTCTGCAGTTTTCAAAACTGAAGGAGATAATATGTATATAGATAGTAGAACTCTTTTAGATTACGGATTTGACAATTTTAAGTCAGAAAAAGCTATAGATAGAAATAATTTTTTAGAATCTAAATCTATTTGGTATTCTAAAGAAAGAAAATTAGAATACATGCCAAAATATAGCTACTACACTATTGTTGAAAAAGGTGCTACAAATCCTAATTTTACAACTAAAACTAAGTTAGATGATATAAAGCTGCCTATAAAAAAGGGTTCTAAAGTAGGAACTTTAGAAGTTTATCAAGATAATGATTCTAAACCAGTAGCTAATATTCCTTTAATTGCACAAAACGATGTTAATAGCTTATTTAAAGCAATTTTAAATAATCCTATAGTAAAAGTTATAAAATCATTAGTATTAATAGCACTTTCATTAGTTGCAGTATTTATAGCATTAGTTTTAATTAGAAAAAAAATAAGAAGAAAAAGAAGAAAATTAATGTATAATAAAAAAAGAAAAATCTATGCTAATAAAAAGAAAAAGATTTATTCAAACAAAAGAAGAAGAAGATAAAAAAAGAGGCAAATGCCTCTTTTTTATTATCCAAATATTTTCTTAGTTAAGCAGTTTCCTGTACAAGTTGCAGCAACTCCACCTAATGCAGTTTCTCTTAATTCCATTGGAAGTCCTTTACCAACTCTATACATTGCCTCAACAGTTTCGTCAAATGGTATTATATTTAATATTCCAGCTAAACAAAGTTCTGCAGATATTAAAGCATTCGCAACACCTATAGCGTTTCTTCCTTGACATGGAACTTCAACAAGACCTGCTATTGGGTCACATACTAATCCCATTACATTTTGTAAGCAGTGAGATGCAGCAGAAACAGCAGCTTCTACACTTCCTCCCATTAATTCAACTATACCAGCAGCACTCATTGCAGCAGCAGCACCAGTTTCAGCTTGACATCCACCTTCAGCACCTGCAACAGTTGCATTTCTAGTTATTATAGCTCCTATAGCTGAAGCTGTAAATAATGCATTTATCATTTCTTCATCGCTAAATCCATATTCTTTACCTATAGTAACTATAGCTCCTGGTAATATACCACAAGAACCAGCAGTTGGTGCAGCAACTATAAGACCCATAGAAGCATTAACTTCCATTGTTCCCATTGCAGCAGCTAAAGCTTTATTCATTAATCCACCACAAACAGTTCTTTGGTTATTTCTGTAGTTGTCTAATTTTTTAGCTTCTCCACCTATAAGCCCTCCAACAGATTTTATATCTTCTGTTACAGCTCTTTCAGTAGCTTTTTTCATTATATCTAAACTAACAGCCATCTTTTCTCTTATTTCTTCTTTAGAACGTCCTGTTAATTCTTCTTCTCTAGCTATACACATTTCACTTATAGTCATGTTTAGCTCTTTACATTTTTGTATTAATTCTGCTCCGCTTGTAAAGTTATATTTCATATTATGTCACCCTTCCTCACTCATTAGAATTTATCTAAAACTACAGCCTTAGCTATAACTTCAAACTTTCTTAATTGTTCTAATACATCTTTGTCTAATGCTTCATCTGTTTCTATAGTTACAAATGTATAGTCAGATCCTGCTGGTTTGTTAGTAGACATATTTGCTATATTTTTGTTATTATGAGCAAGAAGTCCAGTTACGAAAGATACCGCACCTGGTATATCTTTTATTTCAAGTATAACAGCTGGTCTAGAACCATTAAAGTCAAGTGGTAGGCCATCCATTTCAGTAAGTTTTATGTTTCCTCCACCTATAGATGCACCTTTTACAATAGCAACGCTTCCATCTTCTAAAGTCATTTCCATTCTAACAGCATTAGGATGTTCGTTTTCTCCTAAGTTAGTTTTTATAAACTCAAAGTCAACACCGTTTTCTTTAGCTATATCAAAAGAATTTCTTATTCTAGCGTCATCTGGCTCAAATCCTAAGATTCCTCCAACTAATGCTTTATCTGTACCATGTCCTTTATATGTTTCAGCGAAGGATCCATGTAGGTAAAACTTAACACTCTTTACAGGCTTTCCTGCTATTTTTAATGCCATTTTTCCTAATCTAGCAGCACCTGCAGTGTGCGAACTTGATGGACCTATCATGTTTGGTCCTACGACATCAAATACACTATAATCTTTAGCCATTAATAATACCTCTTTTCTTAAATTGTCTTTTTCTTTTGTTTTATGGAAAACTTTTCCAGTTACGCCTTAACTCAAAATGACCAGCCTAAAATAGGCATGGCCATCTTAATTACATTTATTATTTTACTATAGCTATAGCTTCTATTTCAACCTTAACATCTCTTGGTAATCTTGCAACTTCTACACAAGATCTAGCAGGTTTGTTTTCACCAAAGTATGAAGCATATACTTCATTTATTTCAGCGAAATCATTCATATCGCTTATGAATACTGTAGTTTTAACTACATCGTTAAAGCTTGCTCCAGATGCTGCTAATATTTCTTTTAAACTTTCTAATGATCTAGCAGCTTGCTCTTTAGCTCCACCTTCTACTACTTCCATAGTTTCTGGGTTAAATGGAACTTGTCCTGATACAAATACCATATTTCCATTTTTTATAGCTTGAGAGTATGGCCCTATTGCTTTAGGAGCCTTTTCAGTATGTATTACTTGTTTCATATCCAATCTCTCCTTCTCTTATAGTATAACTTTGTATTTATATTATACTTTTTTCAGTAATATTATACTACTAAATTGTACACACTGTATACAGTTTTGTAGTAAAAAGTGAAAAATATATTTTTTACATATATTTCCACTTTTTGTATATTATTATATCATAAATTAATCTTCTATTACAAATCCTGCTGCTTCTACAGCTTGTTTTATTTTATCTTTATGTTCTTGGTTAAATGTTTCTAATTGTATTTCAAGATATAAACTTCCAAGTGAGTTTTCTTTAGAAATTCTTGACATATTTGCATTTAATATGTTTGCATTTAATTTACTTATTATTTGAGTTAATTCAGCTAATCCACCTGGCTTATCTTGTATTTTAGTTTTAAATGCATATCTTCTTCCATCTTCAGTTAATGCAGTTCCTATAACTCTGTATAAAGTATTAACGTCTACATTTCCTCCAGATATTACACACACAACGTTTTCATCTTTAGCTGGTTTATATTTTCCACTTAATAATGCAGCTGTTGATACAGCACCTGAACCTTCAGATACTAATTTTTGATTTTCTAATAAGAATAACATAGCTTGTGCTATTTCATATTCTTCAACAACTATAACCTCATCAACTAATTCTTTTATTATTTCGAAAGTATTATCTCCTGGAGTTTTAACTGCTATACCATCTGCTATTGTAGTAGCTTTAAATGCAGTTGTAACATGTCCATGAGCTATAGATTCTTTCATTGATGGTATATTAGCTGTTTGAACCCCTATTATTTTTACATTAGGATTTAAAGCTTTAGCAGCAGTTGCTATACCAGCTATAATTCCTCCACCACCAATTGGGCATATTATAGTATCAACTTTATCATTTAATTGTTCAAATATTTCAAGAGCTATTGTTCCTTGTCCAGCCATAACATAAGGATCATTGAATGGATGTAAGAAAGTTGCTCCAGTTTCTTTTTGTATTTCTACAGCTTTTGCATATGCATCATCATATACTAAACCTTCTAAAACTACTTCTGCTCCATAACTTTTAGTTGCAGTAACTTTTGCAAGTGGTGCAGTAGCTGGCATTACTATTGTAGCTTTTATTCCACTTAATTTAGCTCCTAAAGCAACCCCTTGTGCATGGTTTCCTGCACTTGATGCTATAACACCGTTTGCCTTCTCTTCATCAGTTAAACTTGCTATTTTGTTACAAGCCCCTCTAACTTTAAAAGATCCAGTCTTTTGTAAGTTCTCACATTTATAGTATACGTTTGCTCCAGTCTTTTTACTAAGCTTAACGCTTTCTAACAAATCAGTTGTTTTAACTATATCTTTTATAGTTTCTCTAGCTTTTTGAACGTCTTGTAATGTAATTCTAGTCATCTTTTACTCACTCCCATAATATGTAGATTTAGTTTATTTGTTTGACATCTTTATTGTATATAGTTTTTCAACAAAAATCAACAGGAAAACATTTTTTTGTAATTTTTTAACTTGTCAAAAAATTTACAAACCATTGTTTTTTCTAATTTCCTGGACATTTGCCTAAATAAAAAAAAATTATTTTTGTAAATTTAATTTTATTTTTATATGCTTTTTTCATTTTAAAATATAAAATTTAGCTTTAATTTTAGTTAGATAACAAACATTTTTAACCTTATATTTTAAATTTTAAGAATAAAATTTCTAAAAAAATATAACTTTTTAAATCTAATCTATTTATTTTTTTAATATTTAATATAAAACACCAAGATATTATTTATATATATTTTATAAATTTTATATTTAAAATAAAAAAGGTCTTTTAAAAGACCTTCATTTTATTTAACAACTATATTAACAAGCTTTTTAGGAACAGCTATTACTTTAACTATAGTTTTTCCATCAACTAAAGCTTTTATTTTTTCATCATTCATTGCAGCTTCTTGCATATCTTCTCTTGATATATTAGATGCTACACTTAATTTACCTCTAACTTTACCATTTACTTGAACTACAACTTCAACTTCATCTTTAACTAATGCAGATTCATCATATTTTGGCCAAGATATATCAAATATACTTCCAACTTTTCCTATCATAGACCATAACTCTTCTCCCATATGTGGTGCAAATGGAGATAGTATAGTAACTATAGTTTCTATGCCTTCTTTTATAACTGCATCTTTTCTATTTTCTAACTCTTTATACTTGTACATTTCGTTTATTAATTCCATTAATGCAGATATAGCAGTATTAAATCCAAATTTTTCATTTAAGTCTTCAGTTACTTTCTTTAATGTAGCATTTATAGTAAATCTCATTGCTTTATCTTCTTTAGTTAATTCACCCATAGTAGCATTAGATTTAGCTACATCAGCTAATTCATCAACTAATCTATAAACTCTATTTAGGAATCTAAAGCATCCTTCAACACCTTGATCTGACCACTCTAAATCTCTTTCTGGTGGTGCAGCAAATAATACGAATAATCTAGCAGTATCAACCCCATACTCTGCTATTATCTCATGAGGAGATACAACATTTCCTTTAGACTTACTCATCTTAGCTCCATCTTTTAAAACCATACCTTGAGTTAATAGGTTTTTAAATGGCTCTTTAAAGTCTAACATTCCCATTGAATTAAATGCTTTAACAAAGAATCTTGAGTAAAGTAAATGAAGTATAGCATGTTCTACTCCACCTATATATTGGTCAACTGGCATCCAGTTATTAACTGCTTCTTTACTAAATGGTTCTTCAGTATTTTTAGGATCTATGTATCTTAAGTAATACCAAGAAGAATCAACGAAAGTATCCATTGTATCTACTTCTCTTCTAGCTGGTTTTCCACAACAAGGACAAGTAGTATTCATAAATGTTTTTGAAGTTGTAAGTGGTGATTCCCCTTTACCTGTAAATTCAACATCTGTTGGTAATAATATAGGTAAGTTTTCTTGTTTTTCAGGAACTATACCACATTCATCACAGTATACTACAGGTATTGGGCATCCCCAGTATCTTTGTCTAGAAAGTAACCAGTCTCTTAATCTATAGTTAACTGTTTTCTTTCCTCTTCCCATTTCTTCTAATTTTTCTATTATTGCATCAAACGCTTTTGAAGCTTCCATTCCATCAAACTCACCAGAGTTTACCATTATATTGTCTTCATTTATAACTTCAACTACGTTTAAGTTGTACTTAGCTGCAAATTCTCCATCTCTTTCATCATGAGCTGGAACTGCCATTACAGCACCTGTTCCATAGTCAACTAATACATAGTTTGCTATCCATAACTCAACTTTTTGTCCGTTTAATGGATTTATAACATGCTTTCCAATAAACATTCCTTCTTTTTCTACATCACTTGAAGTTCTTTCTATTTCAGTCATAGTATGCATTTTAGCTACAAACTTTTCAACAGCTTCTTCATACTCAGTTCCAGCAACTAATTCTTTTACTAATTCGTGTTCTGGAGCTAAAACCATATAAGAAACTCCATGAACTGTATCTGGTCTAGTTGTAAATACTGTTATAGATTTATCCATACCATCTATATCGAAAGTTATTTCAGCACCAGTACTTTTTCCTATCCAGTTCTTTTGCATTGTTTTAACTTTTTCTGGCCATCCATCTAAAGTATCTAAGTCTTGAAGTAATTCCTCTGCAAATTCAGTAGTTTTAAAGTACCATTGCTCTAAGTCTTTCTTAACTACTACAGAGTCACATCTTTCACAAGCACCTTGAACAACTTGCTCATTTGCTAAAACTGTTTCACAAGATGGACACCAGTTTACGAAAGATTTTTTCTTATATGCTAAACCATTTTCTAAAAACTTTAAGAATATTTGTTGAGTAAACTTGTAGTACTCTGGAGTAGATGTTGCTATTTCTCTATCCCAGTCAAAGCTAAGTCCTAATGTTTTAAATTGTCCTCTCATATCTTCTATGTTTTCCATAGTCCACTTATCTGGATGTATTCCATGCTTTATAGCTGCATTTTCTGCTGGAAGTCCGAATGAATCCCATCCCATTGGATGTAGGACATTGTATCCTTGCATCTTTTTAAATCTAGCTACAACGTCACCTATAGAATAGTTTCTAACGTGACCCATATGTAATTTTCCTGATGGATAAGGGAACATTTCTAATGCATAGTATTTTGGTTTTGTTGTGTCATTAGTATCAGTTTTGTATTGATTATTTTCTTCCCAAGTCTTTTGCCATTTAGCTTCAACTTCATTTGGTTTATAAACGCTCATTGTTTACCTCCTATATTTTTATATTAAAAAATCCTCGTCACTAAACATTGCTGTTTAGGGACGAGGATATTACTCGCGGTACCACCCTAATTGGTTATTTTTATAAATAACCCTCTTAGATTAGTCTTTATACCAACTACGGTTAAATAGATTTTACCTAGCAAGTTCAAATCAACTTTATACTAGTTCACACCAACCACTAGCTCTCTGAAATCAAAATTTAATTTTACTACTCTAGTCTATTTTAATTTTAAGTTATATTTTTAAATTATATAATTATTATGCTAATGTGTCAACATCAACATATGGAGCATCTTTCCACATTTTCTCTAAGTTATAGTATGCTCTATTTTCTTCATTAAATACGTGAACCATTATATCACCAAAGTCTAGTAATATCCACTCTTGAGTTTCGTATCCTTCTTTACCTCTTGATTCTATTCCTAACTTAGTAAGTTCATCTTCTACATTGTCAGCTATAGCCTTTACTTGTCTTTGAGATCCAGCTGTTGCTATTACAAAGTAATCACATAAGCTTGATACTGCACCTACGTTTATTATAGATATATCTTTACCTAATTTATCGTCGATAGCATCATATATAACTTTAACCATTTGTTCTACTGTCGTCATGTTAAATTCCTACCTTCCTTATTTTTCGCGTTTTTATATTATACCACAAAAAAACATCTTTCTAGTACTAATTTATATCATTAGTATTGACTTATTTATTAAAACTTTTCATTTTCTTTTATTATATATTACTTTATGTTTATGATTATTGTGATTTATTTTATAAATACTTTTGATTTAAAATATAATTTCTAGCTTCTATAGTTCTAGGATGAATTATTTGATTTCTATCAATTACTAGTTTTATAGTATTATCAAAAGATTTTAATAAAGCTTCATCCATTTTTCCATCATAAACTAAATCTCTAAGTTCATCTACTCCGGGATAATTTCTGTTTACTTCGATTAAATCAGCTATATAGATTATTTTTTCTAACATATCCATGTTTGATTTTCCAGTTGTATGATATCTAACAGCTGTTATTATATCTATATCTTCAATTAAAAATTCATGTCTAACTAATACTGATCCTATTATACTATGAGACAAAGCTAAGTTATCTTTTTCATATTCATCTAGATAAATTTCATATTTATTTACATAATAATCAACTTGTTCTTGACTTAAATATTTTGCACAGTCATGAAGTATTCCTGCTAAATATGTTTTATTTTTATCATAGCCATATATTTGACTTAACTTAACTGCACAATCAGCTACTCCTTGTGAATGTATCATTCTATTTTTAGGTAACATTTCATTTAACTTATTTTTTATGGCTTCTAAATTCAAACTTATTCATCTCCATTTGTGTATATATTTTTTTCATATATATAAGTTTCTACATTTTCAGGAATTAAATATTTTATAGATTTACCATCCTTTATATGTTCTCTTATATATGTTGACGATATATCCAATGAGGGAACATTTACAGACCTTATATTAGCATTGTATTTAATTTTTAAGTTTTCTATTTTTTCTTTAGCTTCTAAAGAGCTTATTCCAGGCCTATTTGCTGCTATAAAAGTTGCTAATTCAAAATTTTCAGAAACATCTTTCCAACTTTCCATATCACAAATAGCATCAAAGCCAGTTATAAAGTATATATTAGCATTTTTATATATTTTATGAAGTTCTTTTAATGTATCTATAGTATAAGTCCTACATTCTCTGTTTATTTCCATATCTGAAACTGCAAAGTTATCATTGTTCATTGTTGCTAATAATACCATATTGTATCTATCAATTTTATTTGTTCTTAATTTTGACTTATGCGGTGGATTTCCATTTGGTATAAAGAGTATCTTATCTAGATTATAAGTTTCTCTTATATATTCCGCTGTTGCTAAATGTGCATAATGTATAGGGTCAAAAGTTCCTCCCATTATACCAATTTTTATTTTCTCATTTCCCGTTTCATGAAAATTTGACTTTAGGTTGTTTATATTCCTGGCTTCTAAAACTAATTCATCAATTCTCATTAACTATCTCCTTTTGTCCTTTATACTACTATTGTATCATTAATTTTTGCTTCTTAGATACAATTATTCTATATTTTCCTGTATAATTTTGTATATATTTAGAAACATATTTTATGTAAATATTATCAATATAAAGGAGATATATATGCCTATAATAACTAAAATAGAAGCTCAACAAAAAAATGAAGATAGAGTTAACATATATTTAAACGATCAATTTTTTATGGGAATTTATAAAGAATTAGTTTTCACTTTAAATCTAAAAAAAGGAATGGAAATAGATGAAGAAGTTTTAAAAAATATGCTTTATGATGAAATGTATATAAAAGCTAAAAATAAAGCTTTAAATATTTTATCTAAAGCTCCTCAATCTGAAAAAAACATAATAAATAAATTATCTATTGATTTTGATGAAGATATTATAGAAGATGTGCTTGTTTTTTTAAGAAAATATAATTTTGTAAATGACAAAGATCTTGCTCAAAGAATAACTGACACTAACTTGAAAATTAATAAATGTGGTAAAAACAGAATTAAACAAAATTTATACAACAAAGGAATAGATAGAAGTACCATAGATTCTGTTGTTTCTGATATTGATTCAGATGTAGAGTTTGAAAATGCAATGTATTTAGCTAAAAAAAGATATGAACGTGTTAAAAACGAAGATAGAAATAAGATTTATCAAAAGATATCTCAGCATTTAGCTTATAAAGGTTTTGGCTATGATATTATTAAAAGAGTTTTAAACAAGCTACTTAATTTTGATGAGTCTGATTACTGCTAAACTAAAAGTTACCTTTACTTAATCTTTTCAGCTTCATTTTGTATGCATTTGTCGAATATTATTATATTATCTATTAGTATAAATTTTTAGGAAAGAGGTGTTGCATTTGCCTAATAATGTAGCTGAATCAGTAACTAATGAAGTTGAAAGATTAAGCAATATGCCATTAGATAAACTAACAGAAAATTTTATAAGCTGGGTAACAAGTTATGGAATAAAACTTATAATAGGCCTTATAGTTATATTCATAGGGCTAAAAGTTATAAAAAAAGTAGTAAAACACTTTACTAAATTCTTAGTAAAAAAATCTGTTGATATTACACTTACAAAGTTTTTACATGCTTTTGTAGAAATATCTTTAAAACTATTATTATTTATAATAATACTTGGGTACTAGGATATAGAACTTACAGGATTTGCTGCTTTA
>ERZ1463036.55-NODE-55-length-25792-cov-28.198819_pt1 | contig 25792 bp, 20 predicted proteins | sample MGYA00564485_ERZ1463036 | MGnify/ENA primary metagenome ERZ1463036 (study PRJEB39244, sample SAMEA3635127) | Helicobacter pylori | study: EMG produced TPA metagenomics assembly of PRJEB11511 data set (Assembly of a 5300-year-old Helicobacter pylori... | reverse complement strand
CTAAGAGAAAACTTAGAAAAGGTGGATACGTATCAGTAGCACAAGAAAAAGTAATTAAGAAATTATTACCATACCTATAAGAGTTTAGACACAGGAGGTTTTGTTAAATGGCAAGAGTTAAAAGAGCAGTTAACGCTCGTAAGAATCATAGAAAAGTATTAAAACTTGCAAAAGGATACTACGGTGGAAAGAGCAAGTTATTTAAAACAGCTAACGAATCAGTAATTAGAGCATTAAGAAATGCTTATGTTGGAAGAAGATTAAAGAAGAGAGATTACAGAAGACTATGGATAGCTAGAATAAATGCAGCTACAAGAATGAATGGTCTTTCATACTCAAGATTCATGAATGGAATCAAATTAGCTGGTATAGATATAAACAGAAAAATGTTATCAGAAATAGCTATCAATGATCCAAAAGCTTTCGCTGAGTTAGTTGAAGTAGCTAAAAAACATATAAACGCTTAATTTGAAATGCGACTTAGGTCGCATTTTCTTTATATATAGATAAAATTAAACAAAAATTATTTTCATAATTTATTAATATGTGTATAATAAATCTTTAACAGAGTATTGATAAAATTTATACGTTAATATTTTTATTGAAGGGTGTATAATAAATATTAAATATTATATTGGATATAAACCTTTGAGGTGATTAAATGAAAAAAATTTTTACTAAAAAAATGAAGTTGAGTGGTGTACAAATATTAGCGCTAGGGTTTTTTATAGTAATATTTGTTGGCGGTGTATTATTAAGTTTACCAATATCGTCTGCAAGTGGTGAAAGTACAAACTTTTTAGATGCATTATTTACTTCAACATCAGCTGTATGTGTAACAGGATTAATTACTTTAGATACTGGTACGCATTGGAACGAATTTGGGCAAATAGTTATAATGTTTTTAATTGAAATTGGTGGATTAGGATTTATGTCCTTTGCAACATTTATAGCTGTACTTCTTGGAAGAAAAATAACCTTAAGAGATAGACTTATAATGCAAGAAGCTATGAATACATTTAATATTCAAGGTCTTGTTAAAATGGTTAGATATGTTCTTGGATTTACATTTGCAGTACAATTTTTTGGAGCTTTGTTATTATCTACTCAATTTGTTCCGAAGTTTGGATTAGCAAAAGGAATTTATTATAGTATATTCCATTCAATTTCAGCTTTTTGTAATGCTGGATTTGATTTATTTGGAGGATTTAGTTCTCTTGTTTCATATTCAGGTAATGTTGTAGTTTTACTTACTATAAGTGCTCTTATAATAATAGGAGGTTTAGGTTTTACAGTATGGCTTGAAGTCTATAATTATAGAGGACTTAAGAAATTATCTGTACATTCTAAAATAGTTATATTAATTACAGTTGTTCTTATAATTGGTGGAACTATTTTTATGTATTTATTTGAAATGAATAACCCAAAAACTATTGGTAATATGAGTTTTGATGATAAAGTTTTAAACTCTTTCTTTGCATCTGTATCACCAAGAACAGCTGGTTTTAATAGTGTTTCTACAGATGGAATGACAAATTCAGGGAAGTTATTAACTATAATATTAATGTTTATTGGTGGATCACCTGGTTCAACTGCAGGTGGATTAAAAACAGCAACATTTGGAATTATAATTTTAACAGTAATTTCGGTTATAAGAGGTAGAGAAGATACTCAAGTTTTTGGAAGAAGATTTTCAAAAAGTTTAGTTTATAAATCATTTGCTTTACTGATTATAGGAATGACTTTAGTTATAGGTGTTACACTTTTATTATCTATAACTGACCCAAATGAATCATTTATAAATATTTTGTATGAAGCAACGTCAGCATTTGGAACTGTTGGTCTTACAACTGGTGTTACCCAAAGGCTAAGTACTGCTGGAAAAATTATTATAATGATAACCATGTATTGTGGTAGAGTTGGTCCTATGACTGTAGCATTAGCATTTATAAGAAATAAGAAAAAGCAAACACATAAATATCCAGAAGGTAAGATTTTAATCGGTTAGGGGATGAATTATATGGTAAAAAAGCAATTTGTAGTAATTGGTCTTGGTAGATTTGGATCATCAGTTGCTGAAACTTTATATGGACTAGGCAATGACGTTTTAGTAATAGATAAAGATGAAGATTTAATACAAGATATATCAGATAAGGTAACTCATGCTGTTCAAATGGACGCAACAGATGAAGGTGCTCTTAGAACATTAGGACTTAGAAATTTTGATGTTGCAGTAGTTACTATTGGCTCTAATATACAAGCAAGTGTAATGGTTACTCTTTTAGTTAAAGAACTTGGAGTTAAATATATTATTGCAAAGGGAAATAGTGATTTACATGCTAAAGTACTATATAAAATAGGTGCAGACAGAGTAATATTACCAGAAAAGGATATGGGAGTTAGAGTTGCACACAATTTGGTATCAGAAAGTATATTAGATTTTATAGAGTTATCTCCTGATTATAGTATTATGGAGATAGAGACTCCAGAAGATTGGAATGATAAAACTATAAGAGAGTTAAAACTTAGAAGTAAGTACGGTATAAATGTTATGGCTATAAAGAGAGATGATGAAATAAATCTTTCACCTCCTGCTGACTTTGTGATTAATAGTAAAGATATTATAGTTGCAATAGGATCTGCTGAAGACTTAAGTAAGTTAGAAGGTATGATAGTTAAATTTTAATTGACGAGGTAATTACATTGATTTATATAGAAAGTAAAGAAAATGCTATATATAAAGAAATAAAAAAATTAAAAGAGAGAAAAAATAGAAATAAAGCAAAAAAGTATTTAATCGAAGGTTTTAGACTTGTAGAGGAAGCATTAAAAGCTAATACAAAAATAGATTGTATATTTTTTGCAGAAGATGCTAAATATAAAGCAGAAGAATTATTGCAAAAATATAATTATGAAGGTAAAATTTTTGGATTAAATAATGATTTATTTTTAGACTGTACTCAAACAGAACACCCTCAAGGTATACTTGCAGTTATATGTATGGATAACAATGATAGGGAGTTAAATGGTAGTTTTTATTTGCTTTGTGATAAAGTTCAAGATCCTGGGAATTTAGGAACTATAATAAGAACAGCTCATGCAGCTAATATAGATGGAGTTATATTAACTAAAGGAACTGTAGATATATATAATGATAAAACTATAAGATCTACAATGGGTTCTATGTTTTATATACCAATAATTCAAGAAGATGAAGATTTGAAAAATATAATGAATTTAAAAAATAAAGGATTTTCAATTGTTTCTACTTCACTTGAAGGAAGCAAAGATTTTTTTAATGAGGATTTGACAGGAAATATTATAATTACTGTTGGAAATGAAGGAAACGGTGTATCAAAAGAGATATATAATATTTCTAATAAAAAAGTAAAAATTCCTATGCCTGGCGGAGCAGAATCTTTAAATGTTGGAGTAGCAGCATCTATTATTATTTATGAAAGAGTAAGACAAATAAGATAACTATTGAAATTTTGATTAATAATATGTATAATCTAATAGTATAAAATTACATTAAAAGACTAAGAAAGAGAGAGTAGGTATAAATAACTTTTTAAGGGAGAAATAGCCATTGACTGTAAGCTATTTTAAAAGTTTTATTCTGAAGTTCACTCTGGAGTTCTAACTGCGAAATTTAATTAAAGTAGTGGTTAGCGGTTAAAACCGTTATATTTACGAGTTGGGTTTAGTAAAGTTCATTTTATTAAACCAATTAGGGTGGTAACGCGGATATTCCGTCCCTTTTTAGGGGCGGTTTTTTTATTGTAAAAAAATATTGTTTTTAAAGAAAGGAGATTTTGAATATGCAAGAAAAACTTAAAAATATTCAAGCAGCAGCATTAAAAGAAATTGAAACTGCTAATACTTCTTCTCAAATAGAAGAAATAAGAGTAAGATTTCTTGGAAAAAAAGGAGAACTTACAACTATATTAAGAGGTATGAAAGATGTTTCTAAAGAGGAAAGACCTATAGTTGGAAAGCTTGTTAATGAAGTAAAAAGTATATTAGAAGAAAAAATTGAAAGTGTTTCTAAAGAAATAAAAAATAAAGAAAAAAATGAAAAGCTAGCAAGTGAAATTATAGATATTTCATTACCAGGAAAGAAAAATAGAATAGGAAAGAGACATCCATTAGATTTAACTCTTCAAAGTATGAAAAATATATTTGTATCAATGGGATTCACTATAGAGGAAGGTCCAGAAATAGAACTTGATAAATATAATTTTGAAGCGTTAAATATTCCAAAAGACCATCCAGCAAGAAGTGAACAAGATACTTTTTACATAAATGATAGTCTTGTTTTAAGAACTCAAACTTCTCCTGTTCAAGTTAGAACTATGGAAAAACAAACTCTTCCAATAAAAATGATATCACCAGGAAAAGTTTATAGATCAGATGATGTTGATGCTACTCATTCACCTATATTTTATCAAATGGAAGGCTTAGTTGTTGATAAAGGAGTAACTTTTGCTGATTTAAAAGGAACATTAGAATTATTTGCAAAGAAAATGTTTGGAGATAAAGTAAAAACTAAATTTAGACCTCATCATTTCCCATTTACTGAACCTTCAGCAGAGATGGATGCTACTTGCTTTGTTTGTGGTGGAAAAGGCTGTAAAGTTTGTAAAGGAAGTGGATGGATAGAAATACTAGGTTGTGGAATGGTTCATCCAGAAGTTTTAAGAAATTGTGGAATAGATCCAGAAGAATATTCAGGATTTGCTTTCGGATTCGGTGTAGATAGAATGGTAATGCTTAAATATGGAATAGATGATATAAGATTACTATATGAAAGTGATATGAGATTTTTAGATCAATTCTAGTAAAAATTTAATAAATCAGGAGGTAAATTAAATGAAAGTACCATATAGTTGGCTAAAAGATTATGTTGATATAAATGTAAGTGCTAAAGAACTTGGAGATTTATTAACTCTTACAGGTTCAGCACTAGAAGGAATAATAGTTCAAGGAGATAATATAAATAGAGTTGTTGTTTGTAAATTCAATTCTATAGAAAAGCATCCAGATGCTGAAAAATTAAGTATATGTCAAGTTGATATTGGAGGAGAAGAAATACAAATAGTTACAGCTGCAACTAATATGAAAGTTGGAGATAAGGTTCCTGTTGCACTTCATAAATCAACATTAGCAGACGGAACAGAAATTAAAAAAGGAAAACTTAGAGGCGTTGTATCAAATGGTATGTTTTGTTCAGAAGCAGAACTTGGCTTAAAAGGTGAAGAAGAAGTTGATGGACTTATGATATTAGAAGAGGATGCTCCTATAGGTGTTGAAATAAAAGAATATTTAGGTCTTAAGAAAGAAACTTTAGATTTTGATATAACATCAAATAGACCAGATTGCCTAAGTATGATAGGTATGGCAAGAGAAACAGCTGCTACTTTAAAAACTAATTATAAAATGCCAAATCTTGAATATAAAACTGTAGATGGAACTAACATAAATGACGAATTGAAAGTTGAAGTTAGAGATTCTTTATGTAGAAGATACATGGCAAGAGGAGTTAGAAATGTTAAAATAGGACCATCACCTAAATGGATGCAAGATAGACTCTTAGAAGCAGGGGTTAGACCTATAAATAATATAGTAGACATTACTAATTTTGTTATGTTAGAAACTGGTGAACCAATGCACGCATTTGACAAAAGAGAAATTAAGTCAAATAAGATAGTTGTAGAAAGAGCTAAAGATGGCGAAGAGTTTGTAACTTTAGATGAAGTTAATAGAAAACTTGATAGTAGCATTTTATGTATAAAGGATGATGACAAAATTGTTGCTATAGCAGGAATAATGGGTGGATTAAATTCAGAAGTAAAAAAAGATACAACAGATATTTATTTTGAATGTGCAAATTTTGAAGGAACTAATATAAGAGTAAACTCTAAAAAACTAGGAATTAGAACAGAAAGTTCATCAAGATTTGAAAAAGATATAGATCCAAATTTAGCGCAGCTTGCACTTGACAGAGCTTGTGCACTTGTATGTGAATTAGGTATAGGTGAAGTTCTAGGTGGTACTATAGATGTATACAATGAAATAAAGGAAGAAGGACATATAGCTGTTGATTCTACTTGGATAAATAAATTTTTAGGAACAAACATTTCAATAGAGGAAATGAAAAGATGCTTGGATTCAGTAGATTTAAAAACTGAAATAAATGGTGAGATATTAGAAATTACAATACCAACATTTAGAATTGATATAGCTATAAAAGAAGATATAGCAGAAGAAGTAGCTAGAATATATGGATATAATAACATAGAAGGTACAATATTTAAGGTTCAAACTGAAAGAGAAGCTAAATATAAGAAAGAATTATTAGATGAAAAAGTTGTTGACATAATGATAGCCAGTGGATTAAATCAATCAATAAGTTATTCATTTATATCAAAGAAAGCATTTGATAAAATAGAATTAAGTCAAGATAGTGATTTAAGAAAAGTTGTAACTATTAAGAATCCTTTAGGTGAAGATTATAGTGTTATGAGAACAACAACTTTAGCTTCAATGATGGAATCACTTTCAAGAAATTATACAAGAAATAATAGCGAAGCTTATCTTTTTGAAATAGGAAAAGTATATATTCCTTCAGAAGATGAAACAGAATTACCAATAGAAAAGAATATTTTAACTGTTGGAATTTACGGAGACGTAGATTATTTAGATTTAAAAGGTATAGTTGAAAACTTAATTGATGGATTAGGAGTTAAAGGCGTTAAATTCTTAAGAGAATCAGAAAATCCTACATTCCATCCAGGAAAAACAGCAAAACTTGTTGTTGGTAGAAAATTTGAGGCTGGAGTATTTGGAGAAATACATCCAGATGTAGCTGAAAACTTTGGTATAGAAACTTCTTGTTTTGTAGCAGAAATAGATTTAGATGAAGTATATAAAAATTCAGAACTTGAAAAGAAGTATAAACCTTTACCAAAATTCCCTGCTGTTACAAGAGATATAGCTCTTTTAGTTGAAGAAAATATATTAGTTCAAGATATAGAAGATTCAATAATAAAAGCTGGTGGAAATATTGTTGAAAAAGTAGAACTTTTTGATATTTACAGAGGAGAACAAGTTCCACAAGGAAAGAAAAGTATTGCTTACGCAATAACATATAGAAATGAAAACAAAACTTTAACAGATAAAGAAGTAAATAAAGTACATGATAAAATTTTAAGATCACTTGAACATAAATTAGGTGCTATTTTAAGAGAACAATAAATTTTAAAAGAGGTAGTTTTTAAACTACCTCTTTTCTTTAAAATAATAATAAAATTAATTACCTTTTTAATATACATAATTGTACAAACTTAAAATATCAAATATAATTAATATAATAGGAAGATTATATTTTAAGAGGTGGGACATAATGGTAAAAATTACGGTTAACATAAATGGAGTAGATTATAACTTAAAAGGTAAAGAAAGTGAAGAATATTTAAGAGATATTGCATCTTATGTTGACGAAAGAATAAAAGAGGTACTAGCTAAAAATAAAATGCTTAGTATTTCACAAGCATCTGTTTTAGCAGCTGTTAATATTACAGATATATTATATAAAACAGATGATGAATTAAGAAACATAGCAAAGTTAAAAAATAGTATAGAAAAAGAAAATCTAGCATTAAATAAAAGTTTAGAAGAAGTAAAAATTAACTTAGAAAGATTTAAAGAGGAAAGTTCTAAAATAATAGATGGAAAAGAAAATACTATAAATGGTTTAAAAGAAGATAGGAATAATCTTATAAAGGAAAGAGATGAACTAAATAAATCAAATGTTGATTTAAAAGGAATAAAAGAAAAAAATGAAATTAAGATAAAAGAAAATGAAGAAGAAATAAAAAATTTAAAGAGTTACGTAAATAAGCTTAAAGAAGAAAATAGAATATTAAAATCTGAAAATGAAACTTATAAAAATAGAATAAAAGAAATAACAAAAGAAAGAGAAGAAAGTGAAAAGATATTATATAGAGAGATAAAGGATCTTGAATCTAAAAATGATACTAATAAAGAGTTAATAAATAGTATTTCTACTATAAATAATAATCTTGAACAGAAAATTAAAAATATAGAAAAAGAAAAGATTAATTTATTAGAAAACTTAAATAAAGAAGCAGAACAAAAAAATATATTAGAAAAAGATATAAGAAAATTAAATGGAAAGATTAGAGAACTGAACGTAGAAATAAAAAATAATGAAGATATTATAAATGAATATGAAGATAAAAATAAAACTTTATCTAATGTATTAGATAAAAACGAGGAAAAGTTAAACTTATTAATTGCAGAAAAAGAAAAGTTAAATAATTCACTAAAAGATGAGATGAGAAAAAATCGTGATACAATAGATAACTTTAATAGCATAGAAAATGAAAAAAATAATGAGATAGAAAATCTTAAAATAGAAATAGAAACTTTAAATAAAGATATAAATGATAAGAAATCAATTATAGAAGAGTTAACAGAAAAGGCTTGTAAGTATAAGGAAGACAGAAATAAACTTATGGAAGCTGGAAAAAGCACAAGAATAGCACTTCAAACTAGTAAATATAAAATTTTAGATTTAGAAAAGAAGCTTATAGATGCTCAAATAGAAGTTACTAAGGTAAAAGCTAAAAATGAGCCTGTTTTATTAAAGAGAAAATAATCATAAAGTGCTGAGTAACTAAATTTTGCTCAGTACTTTATTTTTGTGTGTTTATAAGTTAAACTAAAATAATACATAGGAGAAATTATTTTTTTAAAATTTAGGAGAGATGAAAATGAACAAAATAGAAGTTTTAGCACCAGCAGGAAGTATGGAAAGTCTTTATGCTGCAATAAATAATGGTGCAGATGCTATATACTTAGGCGGAAATAAATTTTCAGCAAGAGCATATGCATCTAACTTTGATAATGAGAATATGAAAAAAGCTATAGATTATGCACATAGCTATGGAGTAAAAGTGTATGTTACTATGAATACTTTATTAAAGGAAGAAGAACTGCAAAAGGCTTTAAAATATGCAGGTTATTTATATGAAATAGGAGTAGATGCACTTATAATACAAGACCTAGGTTTAGTTAAATTAATAAAAGAAAAATATAGTGATTTTGAATTACATGCTTCTACTCAAATGACAATACATAATGGTGAAGGTGCGCTTTACTTTAAAGATAGAGGCTTTCATAGAATAGTATTATCAAGAGAATTAACTTTTGAAGAAATAAAGCATATATCAAAAGATTTAAAAATAGAAACAGAAATGTTTGTTCATGGAGCACTTTGTGTATGTTATTCAGGACAATGCTTAATGAGTTCTATGATTGGTGGAAGAAGTGGAAATAGAGGAAGATGTGCACAACCTTGTAGAATGGAGTATACATTAAAATCAAGAAAATCTGGAGAAAAAAGAGGCTATTTATTATCTCCAAAAGATATGTGTACTATAGAAGATGTTAAAGATATAATTAATAGTGGAACGTATTCTTTAAAAATAGAAGGTCGAATGAAAAGGCCAGAGTATGTTGCTGGTGTAGTTAGAAATTACAGAAAAGCAGTAGATAAAGAACTTTTTCATGAAAAATTTGATGTAAAGATTGGAAAGGACGAATTATTACAGCTTTTTAATAGAGAAGGTTTTTCTAAGGCTTATTTAAAAAAAGATGTTGGTAGAGATATGATGAGTTACAATTTTCCTAAAAATACAGGTGTCATATTAGGAAAAGTATTAGAAAATGGAGAAGTAATATTAGAAAGAGATATATCTTTAGGTGATGGAATAAGAGTAAATGATGATGGTTTTACTTTAAGTAAAATAATAAAAAATAAAAATGAAATTAAAGAAGCTAAAAAAGGTGATAAAGTAAAACTTTTTCCTATAGATTATAAAAAAGGTGATTTTTTATATAAAATGTCAGATAAAAAATTAACTCTTGAACTTTCTGAAACTATTAAACCATATGGTAGAAAAATAGAATTAGAAGGATATTTAACATTTAAAGTTAATGAGAAATTGAAATTAGGTGCTTTATTTAATGATAATTACTATGAAGTTTCAGGGGAAATAGTTGAAGAAGCTACAAATAGGCCTTTAGATAAAGAAAGAATTGAAAAAGCATTATTTAAATCTGGTGATTATCCTTATAAATTTAATAAAATTAATTTTATTGATTTTGATAACGGGTTTATAAGAATAGGAGACCTTAATGAATTAAGAAGAGCTTTATTTGAGAAAATAGTAAAAGGTGAATGTTCTAAGTATAGAAGAAATAGATATGGTAAAGAATTAGAAGTTAAAAATATTTCTAAGGAAATTAAAGCTATAGATGTTTTGCCGAAGGTTATATTAAAAGATCAATTTAATGAATTAAAAAAAGATTTTGAGTATATTGCAGTAGATATATTTAGTAGATACAAAAATTCAATTAAAATAGATGATTTAAAAGAATATAGTAAAACGAATAAATTAATACTTAAATTACCTAATATAATAAAAAGTGAATTTAGTTCAGTTGTAAATATTATAGAAAAAGTAAAACCTTATATTTGTGGTATTTTAACATCAAATGTAGGTATAATAAATAAATATAAAAATAAATTGAAAATTATAGGTGACTATAAATTAAACATATTTAATAGTGAGGCTTTAAGTTTCTTTAAAGAAGATTTAGATATAATTACAGTTAGTGAAGAATTAAATAGAAAAGAAATAAAAGCATTATTAAAGAGTTCAAAATATAATTGTGCTAAAATGATATATGGAAAAACTGAACTTATGGTTAGTGAATATTGTCCTATAGGAAGTACATTTGGTTTAAAAGATACAAATAAAAGTTGTAATAGAGCTTGTGAAAAAGACATATATACTTTGATTGATAGAGTAAATGAAAAGTTTAGTATTATGACAGATGTATTTTGTAGAAGTTATATATTAAATTCTCTTCCTTTAAATTTAATAGAAGAAATTGATGATTTAAAAGATATGGGGATAAATTGTTTAAGATTAGATTTTACAGATGAGACAATAGATGAAGTAAGAAAAGTAATTAATGAATTTAATAACAAAAAAGTTATAGATGTTAAAGATTACACAAAAGGTCATTACAGAAGAGGTGTAGAATAAAAGATGAATGATAGAACATTTAGAGTGTTAGAATTTAAAAAAGTAAAGGAAAATTTAAAAAAATATTCTAAAACACAAATGGGAAGAAAGATTATAGATGAACTTGTTCCTTATGAAACTAAATATGAGATGGAAATGGCATTAAAGGAAACAAAAGAAGCACTTGATATGTTAGTTTCAAAGGGAGCACCACCTTTTGAAGGGTTATATGATGTAAGAGAAGCTATAGAAAGAGCTGGAAAAGGTGGAGTATTATCAGCTGGACAAATATTAAGAGTTGGCAATATGTTAAAGTGTTCTAGAAGATTTAAAGAGTATGTTAAAAGAGAAGAAGAAGAATTAGCTTTTGAAAGAATTGAAGATTTAGCATATATATTGGAACCTTTAAAGGATTTGGAAGATTATATAGAAAGAGCAATTGTATCAGAAGATGAAATAAGTGACAGGGCATCTGCCACTTTAAGAAGTTTGAGAAGAAATTTAAAAGAAAAAAATTCTTCAGTTAGAGAAAAGATAAATAGTATTGTTAGAAGTTATTCAAAATATCTTCAAGAAACTCTTTATACTATGAGAGGTGAAAGATATGTTTTACCTGTAAAGGTAGAATATAAAGGTCAGGTGCCAGGTATTGTACATGATCAAAGTTCAACAGGAGCAACTCTTTTTATAGAGCCTATGAGTCTTGTTAATTTAAATAATGAAATTAAGGAGCTTATGTTAAAAGAAAAGGCTGAGATAGAAAGAATACTTCAAGATTTGTCACTTAAAATAGCAAACAATATAAATATATGTAAAAGCAATAATGAAATATTAGGTAAATTAGATTTTATATTTGCTAAAGGTGCATATGCATCTAGTATTGATGGGACTTATCCTAATGTTAGTGATGATGGAAGATTTAATATTATAAGTGCAAGGCACCCACTTATAAATCCAAAAGAAGTTATATCTTCAGATATATATTTAGGTGATGAATATAATGTAATAATGATTACTGGGCCTAATACAGGAGGTAAAACAGTAACATTAAAAACAGTAGGATTAATACATCTTATGGGAATGTCTGGACTTTTAATACCTGCTAAGGAAGGTTCAACTATTGCATATTATAAAGAAATATTTGCAGATATAGGTGATGAACAAAGTATAGAACAATCTCTTTCAACATTTTCATCGCATATGACTAATATAGTAGATATAATGAAGAAAGCAACTAAAGAATCTTTAGTGCTTTTTGATGAATTAGGTGCAGGAACAGATCCAACAGAAGGAGCTGCACTTGCTGCTGCAATAATAGATAATTTAAAAGCTAGAGGAACTAAAGTTATTGCAACTACCCATTATAGTGAACTTAAAGGATATGCTCTTAAAAATAAAGATGTAGAGAATGCTTCAGTTGAATTTGATGTAAAAACATTAAAGCCAACATATAGACTTTTAATAGGTGTTCCAGGTAAATCTAATGCCTTTGAAATATCAAGAAGATTAGGATTGAGTGAAGATGTAATAAATTCTGCAAAAGAATTTATATCTAATGAAAACCTACAATTTGAAGATTTAATAAGAGAACTTCAAGAAAAAAGTATAATAGCTAAAAGAGATGCTAGAGAAGCTTTAAAAATAAAAGAAGAAGCTAATGAATTAAAGAAAAAATTTGAAGAAAAACTTAAGAAGTTAGATAAAACTAGAGATAAAGTTTATATGGAAGCAAGGCAAGAAGCGAAAAATATAATATCAGATGCAAAAGAAGAAGCTGATGATATATTAAAAGCTATGAGGGAACTTGAAAAATTAGGAATATCAGGCGGTGGAAGAAGTAGGCTTGAAGAAGAGAGAAGAAAACTTAGAGAAAGTTTAGAAAATAAAGAAAATGAAATTTATAAGCAAAAAGAACAAAAAGGAGAAGAAATAAAAAATATAAAACTTGGAATGGAGGCATATCTTCCATCATTGAATCAGAATGTAACAGTATTATCTCTTCCAGATAATAAAGGTGAAGTTTTAGTAGAGGCAGGCATAATGAAAATAACAGCTAAAGCTAAAGATCTAAGATCTATAAATAATCCTAATACAAAGAAAAAAGAAAAGAAAAAGAGGGAAGTGAAATTAAATTTAAGTTCTGTATCATCAAGAGTAGATCTTAGAGGGTTAGATGCAGAAGAAGCGTGTTATAGAGCGGATAAATATTTAGATGATGCTTATATGGCTAATTTAGGTGAAGTTACAATAGTTCATGGTAAAGGAACAGGAATACTTAGAAAAGCTATAAATGATATGTTAAAGAGACATCCTCATGTAAAGTCACATAGATTAGGAGTGTATGGTGAAGGGGGAGATGGAGTAACTGTAGTTATATTAAAGTAAACACTAAATTCATAAATAATCTATGATTTTAACACAAAAATAATATAAATAAACCTTTACATTATGTTATTTAAAAAAAATTAAATAATTATTCTTTATTTTTTTCTTTTTGTAACTTATAATGATGATAGATTTTTTTATAATAATGGGAAATAGAAACAGGAGAGATAATATGATAGAAAAAGATTCTTATATACTAGTTATTGGAGCATCCATAGTTGATATATTAGGCTTTACTAGAAATACATATAAAGGAAAAGACTCTAATCCGGGAAATATTAAAATATCACTTGGTGGTGTTTGTAGAAATATTGCAGAAAATCTTGCAAGGGTTGGAGTTAGAACTAAGTTTATATCAACTATAGGTGATGATGAAAATGGTAGAAATATTTTATCACATTCAAAAATGATAGGTTACAATATGGAAGATTCGTTAATACTTGAAGGCGGATGTACTCCAACATACATGGCTATTTTAGATCATACAGGTGATATGGTATCAGCAGTAGTTGACATGGAAAGTTTAGATGAAATGGATAATGATTTTATTGATTCTAAAAGTCATATAATAGAGGCTGCAGAATACACTATACTTGATGCTGATGATGCAGAATTACTTGAATATATACTTAAAAAATATGAAGGAAAAACAAAATTTATATTAGATCCAGTATCAGCGGCTAAAGCTAGAAATATAAAACATTTAATTAAATATTTCCATACAATAAAGCCAAATAGATATGAAGCTGAAATACTTTGTGGTTTTGAAATAAAAACTAAAGATGATTTAGAAAGAGCAGGAAAATACTTTTTAGATCAAGGAGTGAAAAATATATTTATAAGTTTAGATGCAGATGGCATATATTATACAAATGGAGTAGAAGTTGGAAAAATAAAAGCTAAAAAAGTTAAAGTTAAAAATACAACTGGAGCTGGTGATTCATTTGTTGCAGGAGTTGGATATGGATATATGAATGAATTATCATTAAAGGATACCGTTAAATATGCAATTGCAATGTCAACAATAACTATTTCCCATGAAGATACTATAAATCCTAAAATGAGTAATGACTATGTAGATGTATATCTGAACAAAATTGAGTGGGAAGAAAATACATATTAATTATAAAAATAGCTAAAGGTAAATCCTTTAGCTATTTTTATAGCTAGGAGAGTGGTAAAGTGATTATAATAAGCGCATGCCTTTGTGGGTGTAATTGTAAATATAATGGTAAAAATAATAAAAATGAAAAATGTTTAAATTTATTTAAAGAAGGGAAGGCGATTTTAATATGCCCTGAACAATTAGGGGGATTAAGCACTCCTAGAATACCTTGTGAAATTATAAAAAAAGAAGGAATTTTTACAGTTATTAATAAATTAGGTGAAGATTTGACAGAAAACTTTAATAAAGGTGCAGAAGAGGCTTTTAAACTTGCAAAACTTATAGATGCAAAATTTGCAATATTAAAAGATGGTAGTCCATCTTGTGGAAGCAATTTTATATATGATGGAACATTTACAAATAATAAAATTAATGGTTTTGGAGTTACAGCAAAAAAATTTATTGAAAATGGAATAAAAGTTTTTTCGGAAAATAATATACCAGAAAATATTTAATATAAATTAGTAGTATAAATACTATCTATTTTAGGAATAATTAAAAAGAGTTTCAATAAAAATAGGAGGTATTTATTATGGCAGAATTAAATATAACTGAAAGAAAAAGAGTTACTCATAGTGGTAGAAAAACTAGAAATAAGGGGTTAGTGCCTGGAGTAGTTTATGGAAAAGAAATGAAAAATTTTATGTTTGAGGTATCTTCTTTAGAACTTTGTAGAGAAGTAGCAAATGTTGGGGAACATGGAGTTTTAAGTTTAAATATTAATGGAAATAAAAGAGATGCGTTAATAAAAGAAGTTCAGAGGGAACCTGTAAATCATGAAATAATACACTTAGATTTAGAACTTGTAAACTCTAATCAAAATATTGAAACGGAAGTACCAATACAATATTTAGGAGAAAAATATTTAAATAATAAAGGGGCAGTTTTACAAAAAGAAAAAGATTCAATAAAAGTTTCATGTGATTTAAACTCTATTCCAAAATCAATTAAATTTGATGTGTCAAAGGGAATGAATGGAGATGTATTTAGAGTTTGTGATTTAGAAATTGCAGAGGAACTTAATATTTTAGATGATTTAAATTCTGTTATGGCTTCAATATCAAATGAAAGAAAGTTAACATCAGATTTAATGGATGAAGAACAAAAAGCTAATAATTCAGAAAAAAATAAATAAAAGTATATTTTTATTTAAGCGGAGGATTTACCTCCGTTTATTTATTTATGCTAAATTACTTTACTTAAACAAGGTATAAAAGATAACTTTATTATTTTATTAGTAAAATTTTTACTATATAAAATAAATATTAAATATGATTCAAGATAGAGTTTTAAAAACTTTTAATTTAAAATATAAAAACTAACATTGAACTACTTAAGATAAATATGTTAAAATTTATACTTGAAAATATATTATATTTTATATTAAAATTTAAAACTATTAAGAGTAATAAAAATATGTTTTTTAAAAATAATTTTTATATATATTAAAATTATATATTATATTTAAAGAAAATGTGTAAGCTTAATTAAAAATAAGTTGAAATTTAAGCTATCATCTTATATAGGTGGTAGCGATATTTTTATATAGGTGGTGAACAAATGGATTATAAAGCAGTATTTAAAGAGAAATTAGGAAAGCTTTTATTCTTAGAGATTGATAAGGAAGGATTTAAAAATATACTAAATATACCAGAATATATTTCATTTAATAGTAAGGAGTTATTTGTACCAATAAGTTCTGAATACATAACAAGTAATATAGATGATAAAATAAAAATAGAAAATTTACCTATATATTATTTTGTAGAAGGTATGCTTTTAACTTTAGGAGCTGATAGAAATATAAAATATGCAGATGATTATAATATATTACTTATGCAAATACCTCAAAGTGAAGAATGTGGAAAAAGTTTAGTAGCACAAAGAGTTAAAGAGGATAGATTAGATGATGCTTATCTTATATTAAAAGGATTACTTCATTTTGAAGAAAAGGAAGAATATATGGAAAAGTTGCTTCTTCTAGGTGTTAATTTAAGAGAGAAAGACAAGGCTTTTGAAGAGATTTTACTAGAAGATATAGAAGAAGCTAAAAAACTATTTGGAAATATGAAAGAACCTTATTTATATAAAGCAATAATATTAAAAGATAAAAATGATTATGTTGGAGCTAAGGTAGAAATCAATGAGTATTTAAGAAGAGGTGGAGAACAAACTTCTGAAATAGAAATGCTTATGGATGATATAGAAAATGTAACAACATATGAAAAGGCTGTGGAGTTAGTTGAAACTGAGCCAGAAAAATCTATTGAATTATTTTTATCATTAGTAGATAAATTTGATAGTAATCCATTAATATATTATTACTTAGGTGTTTGTTTTAGAAAATTAGGTAAACATGATAAAGCAATATATTATTTATGTGAAAGTATAAAAATAGAAAGCGGAATACTTGAAGTTGTAAATGAACTTGGATTAAATTATGCTTGTATAGGAGAATATAATTTAGCAATACAATATTTTAAAAAAGCTTTTGAAGCTTCAAAAGAAGTTGAAATTTGCACAAACATAATAATGTGTTACTTAAATATTGGTAATATTAAAGAAGCAAAATTACATTTAGAAATTGCAAAAAAATTAAATAGTGAAGATGAAATTGTTAAAAAGATTGAAAAATTATTAGAAAATGAAAAAGATAATTAAATATAGCTTTTAAGGAGGAGTCAAATGTTATTTAAAGATTATAAAATACAAGAATTTGTAAATGAATTATCTTCAGATGCTCCATCTCCAGGAGGCGGAAGTACTGCAGCATTTGTAGGAGCATTGGCAGGATGCTTGAATAATATGGTATACTCACTTACAATAAATAAAAAGTCATTTGAAATATTAACTGAAGAGAAAAAACAAGAAATGATAAAATTTGAAAATGAATGTAACAATTTTATTTCAAATTGTGTAAATTTTATGGAGGAAGATAGAACTTGTTTTAATAACTTAATGAAATGCTATAAACTCCCTAAAAATACAGATGAAGAAAAAGAGTACAGAAAATCTGAATTAAAAGCTAAAACATATGAAGCTATGATATCACCTCTTAAAGTTTGTAGAGAATGTATTAAATTTTATGAAAATATAGAATTTGCAATAAAATATGGTAATAAAATGCTTATATCAGATGCTGGAGTTTCAGCAAGTTTATTACATTCAGCTATAGAAAGTTCTATAATAAATGTGAAAGTTAATTTAAATTCATTAAAGGATGAGGAATATTTTGATGAAGTAAAATTAGAGTTAGAAGATATTTTAAATAAATCTAAGGAATATAAAAATAAAATATTAAAAGACGTAAATAATTATATATTTTCTTAAAATGATTATAGAGTGAAGTTTTAACTTCACTCTATAATCATTTTATCTGGTAAATCATTTAAAGTTTTAAATTCATAACCATCTTGTTGTAAAGATATAATTAAATCTTTCAATATTTTTGTATTTGTATCAGATACAGCATGTAATAACATTATACATCCTGGATGGACACCATTTTTAATTTTTTTCATAGCAAATTCAGGATTTGGTTGATCATTAACTAACCAATCTCTATAGGCAAAACTCCAAAAAATTGTTTTGTAACCTAACGCAGAGGTTTTATCTAACGAGCTTTTAGAGTATTTTCCCATAGGTGGTCTAAAGAATTTCGGCATATCTTCACCAATAAGTTCTTTGTAAGCTTCATTTACACTATTTATTTCCTCATTAAATTTAGAAACATCTGTTATACTTGCCATTGATGGATGTGTATTTGTATGATTACAAACTAAATGCCCTTCTTTAACCATTCTAGTAACTGTACTAGCATGAGAAGTTATATAAGGTTTAACAACGAAAAAAGCTGCTTTTACATTTAAGGATTTTAATATGTCTAAAATCTCTTCTGTGTTTCCTTTTTCATATCCTTCATCAAATGTTAAATATAATTCTTTTTTTGTTGTATCTCCAACATAAAAAGAATTACTATCTTTTAAAAATGTTGCTGATTCTTTTGGTGCTTCAGGAGTTTTATTTTTTTCTCTAGAAACAAAGTACCAATTAAATTCAGTATTATCATTAGAAGAAAAGGCTAAAGGTGTAGCGCTTACTAATAAAGTTAAAATAAATGAAAAAATAAATAAAAGCTTTTTAAAATGCTTTTTCAATATAAAACCTCCTTTCTTAAAGGTCATAATTAGTATTAGGAAAATTTTAAAAAATAAACATGGTAATATTTAAGATTTAATGATAAAAAATTCAAAAGTTGAAAATTAATATTATGTAGAGTATAATTTATGGGTATAAGTAAAAGTTAGAAAGGAATGTACATAATGAAGTTAGGAATCGTAGGTTTACCGAATGTTGGTAAGAGTACTTTATTTAATGCTATAACAAAGGCAGGAGCGGAGTCAGCAAACTACCCATTCTGTACTATAGAGCCAAATGTTGGAGTAGTTAGTGTCCCAGATAAAAGATTAGATGTATTAGAAAAAATGTATAATACGAAAAGAAAAGTATATACTTCAATAGAATTTTATGATATAGCTGGATTAGTTAAAGGAGCTTCAAAGGGTGAAGGATTAGGAAATAAATTTTTATCACATATAAGAGAAGTAGCTGCTATAGTTCATGTGGTTAGATGTTTTGATGATGGAAATGTTGTTCACGTTGAAGGTTCAGTAGATCCTATAAGAGATATAGAAACAATAAATTTAGAGCTTATATTCTCAGATTTAGAGGTTTTAGAGAGAAGAATGGAAAAGGCTGTTAAGCTTGTAAGATCAGGAGATAAAACAGCTAAAGCTGAATATGAGATAATGGAAAAAGTTAAAGCTCACTTAGAAAATAATTTACCTGTTAGAACTTTAGACGTTAATGAAGATGAAGCAGCATTTATAAAAACTTTATTCTTAATAACATCAAAGCCTGTACTATATGCTTGTAATGTTTCAGAGGACGACGTAGTAAGTGGGAACACTCATAATGAATACGTGAAAAAAGTAGAAGAATATGCTAAAAATGAAAATTCAGGTATAGTTATAGTAAGTGCTAAAATAGAAGAAGAACTATCAGGACTTGAAGATGAAGAAAAAGAAGAAATGCTTGGTGAATATGGTTTAAGTGAATCAGGACTTGATCAACTTATAAGAGAAGGTTATAAATTATTAGGACTTATAAGTTATTTAACAGCTGGTGTTCAAGAAGTAAGAGCATGGACTATAAGACAAGGTACTAAAGCACCACAAGCTGCTGGAAAAATTCATTCAGATATTGAAAGAGGATTTATTAGAGCAGAAGTTGTTTCATATGATGACTTAGTAGAATGTGGATCAGAAGCTGCAGCTAAAGAAAAAGGTCTTTTCAGATTAGAAGGTAAAGAGTATGTTATGAAAGACGGAGATGTTGTAAACTTTAGATTTAATGTGTAATAACATATAACTATAAAAAAGGTGGAGAATATTCTCCACCTTTTTTATAGTTATATGTTAAATTTATGGCGGGAATATGTAGGAATCGAACCTACCTATGACGGTATTAGCGCCACAACTCGGTGTTGAAGACCGGTAAGTACACCAGAACTTATCTATTCCCTTAATAGAACTATTTTATAAAAAATATAATTAAAAGTCAAACTATTGAAAAATATACTTTTAAATGAAGGAAATTAATAATAATTATAGAATAACTATAAATAAATAGCTAAAAATAGAATATAGTAGTTGAAAGTATATAAAAATAAATGTAAAGTATAATAGAGAAAGTGAAAATATGTATTAAAAATAAGTTCAAACAGAATAGTATAAACTGTTAATTAATTTTATATAATTTAGTAGCTTAAATTACAGCAAAAAGAGGAGAATAATATATGGAATTTAAACACATTTCAGTTCTTTTAAATGAATGTTTAGAAGGGTTAAATATAAAAAAAGATGGTAAATATGTTGATTGCACACTAGGTGGAGCTGGACATTCATCTCAAATAATTAAAAGATTAGATAAAGATGGACTTTTAATTGGAATAGATCAAGATAAAGATGCATTAAAAGCTGCATCAAAAAGACTAGAACAATATAATAATAAAATATTAGTTCACAATAACTTTTACAATATAGGTGAGATAATAGATAGTTTAAATATAGGAAATGTAGACGGAATATTAATGGACTTAGGAGTATCATCATATCAATTAGATGAAGGTGAAAGAGGGTTTAGCTATATGCAAGATGCACCTTTAGATATGAGAATGAATAGAGATAATGAATTTTCAGCATATAATGTTATAAATGAATATAGTGAAGAAGAATTATTTAAAATTATAAAAGATTATGGAGAAGAAAAGTTTGCAAAAAGAATTGCTAATTTTATAGTAGAGAGAAGGTCAGAAGGTCCTATAAATACAACTTTAGAATTAGTTGACATAATAAAAAGTGCAATACCAGCGAAAGCTAGAAGAGAGGGACCTCATCCAGCAAAAAGAACTTTTCAAGCGATAAGAATAGAAGTTAATGGAGAATTAAGAATATTAAATAAGGCTATAGAAGATGGAGTTGAAAGATTAAATAAGGGTGGCAGAATGGCTATAATAACATTCCATTCTTTAGAAGATAGAATAGTTAAGTTGAAATTTAGAGATCTTGCAAATCCATGTAAATGTCCTAAAGAGTTTCCTATATGTGTTTGTGGAAAGAAACCAACTGTTAAATTAGTAAGTAGAAAGGCAATAGAGCCAAGCAAAGAAGAAGTTACTGAAAATCCAAGAAGTAGAAGTGCAAAGCTTAGAGTTATTGAAAAGCTATAATTAAAATATTATGTTATAATTTTAAGGGGATGTGAATAAAGTGATAGTGAAGGATTTTGATTATGTTAGAGGGAATACTGCAGTAAAACCTCAAAGAAAATACGATGACATAAAAAAAGATAAGCAAAGAAAGAATCAAAGAAACAATAAAAAGAAAAAATTAGCTACGTTACAAAAAAAGAAAAAAATAAATTCAACTATTCAAGTTGCATTAGTTATATTTGTTTTAGGGGTTGCTACAATTTGGAGAGATACAAAAGTTTATAATTTACAAACACAGATTGGAAATATAAGTAATGAAATAAAAGTTGTAAACAATGAGAATGAAGCATTAAGGGTAGATTTATTGAAACATTCATCACTTAAAGGAATAGAGGAAAAAGCAAAAAGTAAATTAGGTATGATTCCACCAGCTAAAGCTGATAAGGTAAATATCGATTTATCAAAAGATTGTTTAAATGGACTGGCAAGATAGATTTAAAGAGTTTAAAAAATATTTGGATGCACTTTCAATATTTTAAAGTGCATCCAAAGTGTTTTAGCAATTATACGGAGGAGTTAAAGTGAAAAAAAAAGGCTTTGTTGATAGAGCTCTAACTAGAAAAAGAATTGGAGTCGTTGTAGGTTTTTTAACAGTAATATTTGTAATTTTGACAATTAGATTATCTTATATAATGATTGTTAAAAGACAAGATTATGAAGCAAGAGCTGAAGAACAATGGACAAGCGAAGTTAAGATTGATGCAAGAAGAGGAAGAATATTAGATAGAAATGGATCAGAACTTGCTGTTTCAGCAAATGTATATAGAGTAGATTTTGATTTAAATTCTATAAGAGCATATTTAAAAGATAATGAATTAACAAATAGTCAAATAGCACCTAAAATAGCAGAAGCTCTTAATATGAAAGAAGCTGATGTTTTAAAGAAACTTGAAACTAAATTACCAAGTGGTGCTCCAGCTGGATCAGCAACTTTAGTGAGAAGAATAGAAAAAGACCAAGCTGATAAAGTTAAAGATTTAAAAATACATGGTGTTATAGTTTCACCAGATACAAAAAGATATTATCCAAATAATAATTTTGCAGCTCATCTTTTAGGTAGTACTAATATAGATGGTCAAGGATTAACGGGAGTAGAACTTGAATATAATAAAGAATTATCAGGAATACCAGGAATGAGAATTGCAGAATTAGATAGTAAGAGTAATGATTTACCATATACAATATCAAAATTTGTTCCTCCAGTTGAAGGAAAAGATGTTGTTTTAACTATAGATGAAAATATTCAGTTTTTTGCAGAAAAGGCAGCAGAAAAAGCTTTAAAGGATAATAAGGCAAAAGCAACATCAGTTTTAGTATTTAATCCTAAAAATGGTGAAATATTAGCTATGGCAAATAAGCCGGATTTTAATCCTAATAATCCTTTTGAAGGTGCTGATAAATTTACAGGAAAAACAGAGTATGATAAAGTTCAAAAAATGTGGAGAAATAGACTTGTAAATGATACATTTGAACCAGGTTCAATTTTTAAAGTAATAACGGCAATTGCTGCTATGCAAGAAGGGGTTGTAAAACCAGATGATACATTTGTATGTAACGGAGGTTTAACATTTGGAAAAAGAAAAATAAAATGTTGGAAAACTACAGGACATGGTAAGTTGACATTTCCTGAAATAATTCAAAATTCATGCAACGTAGGATTTATGGAACTTGGTGAAAAGATTGGTAAAGATAAATTATATAAATATATTGATAAATATGGATTTGGCAAAAAAAGCGGTATAGACCTTCCTGGAGAAGCATCTGGAATAATAAAGAATCCTAAAAATATTTCAGCAACAGATTTAGCTACAATATCATTTGGACAAACTAATACTGTAAATTCTGTTCAATATATGTCTGCCTTTAATGCTATTGCAAATGGTGGTACATTAATACAACCTCATATTATGAAAGAAATAACTCATAAAGATGATAGTGGAGTTGAGGTAGTAGATAGAAAGTTTGAGCCAACAGAGAAGGCTGTTTCAGATAAAGAGACTACAGCACAACTTAGACAATACTTAGAAAGAGTTGTTACAGCAGGTTCTGCAAAGGGTACATTTATAGAAGGATATCATATTGGTGGAAAAACTGGTACTGCTCAAAAGGTTAATCCAGAGAATGGTACTTATGAACAAGGTAAATATATATCTTCATTTGTAGGTATGGCTCCAGTTAGTGATCCGAAGATAACAGTTATGATAACAATTGATGAACCAAGTAATGGAGCATATTATGCTGGGGTTGTAACAAGTCCTGTGGCAAAATCTTTATTTACTGATATTTTTAATTATTTAGAAAGTGACTTTTCTAAAGAGAATGATTCAGCTATAATTAGAGATGTTATAATACCAGAGGTAAGAGGTAAAAGTATTGAAGAGGCTAAAAAGATTTTAAAAGATTCAAAGTTAGATTATAATATAGAAGGAAATGGAACAACAGTAAAGAGTGTTAAACCATATCCAGGCTATTCAGTTAAGGAAGGCACTAAGGTAACATTATATACTAATGGAAATGATAATAACAAAGAAGCTGTTATAATGCCTGATGTTAGAGGGTACTCAAAAGATGCTGCATCAAATCTTTTAAAAGGTCTTGGAATATCTGCTATTTTTGAAGGTGAAGGCAAAGTAACTGAACAAAATGTACCTAGTGGAGAATTAATTAATAAGGGAACTAGTGTTAAGTTAACATTAAATTCAGATTATAAAGATTAAATTCTTTAATTTTTATAGCATGTAAGGGTTACCCTTACATGCTATTTTAAAGAGTAAATGTAATTATAGCTAAGTAAAGTGCATATTATTAAAGGAGATGATTAAATGAATTTAGCTAAATTATTAGATGGGTTAAATTATAAATTAATAAAAGGGGATATAAATAGAGAAATAAATAAAATTAACTATGATAGTAGAAAAGTACAAGATAAAGACGTTTTTGTATGTATAAAGGGATTTGAAAGTGATGGACATAAATTTGTAGATAGTGCAATAAAAAAAGGTGCTAAAGTTATTATTTGTCAAGATGATATAAATATAAATGAAGATGTTACAATAATAAAATTTGATGATACAAGAAAAGCACTTGCAAGTATAGGAGCTAATTACTATGGAAGACCTTCTGAAAAATTAGAAGTAATAGGTATAACAGGAACCAATGGTAAAACTACAACAGCCTTTATGATAAAAAGTATATTAGAAAGTTTAGGAGAAAAGGTAGGACTTATAGGAACTATTGCTAACTACATAGGGGATAAGCAAATAAAATCAGAAAGAACAACACCAGAATCATTGGAGTTACAAGAATTATTTTGTAATATGGTAAACGAAGGTGTTAAATATTGTGTTATGGAAGTATCTTCACATTCTTTAGAATTAGATAGAGTTTATGGAGTGAAGTTTAAAACTTCAATCTTTACTAATTTAACAAGAGATCATTTAGATTTTCATAAAACATTTGAAAACTACTATAAAGCAAAATATAAATTGTTTGAAAGAACAGAAGTAAGTATAATAAATATAGATGATAAATATGGTAATAGAATAACAAAAGATTTAGAAAAAGAAAATATAAATAATTACTTAACTTACAGTATAAAAAATAATGCTGATATAAAGGCTGAAAATGAAAAGTTAGAAAGTATGGACATAATATTTGATTTAAAAGTTAAAGATGAGAGGGAAAAAAATATTCTACTTCCTATTCCAGGGGAATATAACGTATATAATTCATTAGGGGCTATTGGTGCATGCTATTCACTTGGTATATCATTAGAAAATATAAAAAAAGGATTAAAAGAAATAGTTGTACCAGGTAGATGTGAAAGGGTAGCTAGAAAGTATAATCTTCCATTTGAAATAATAATAGATTATGCACATACTCCAGATGGATTAGAAAATATATTAAAAACTGCAAGACAATTCACTAAAGGAAATTTAATATCAGTATTTGGTTGTGGTGGAGATAGGGATAAAGTCAAGAGACCACAAATGGGAAAAATAGGTGTAGATTATTCAGATATTGCAATAATTACATCAGATAATCCAAGAAGTGAAGAACCTGAATTAATTATAAAAGATGTAATACAAGGAATAGATAAAGATAATTTTATTAAAATAACAAGTAGATACGAAGCTATAGAAAAGGCTATAAATATTGCTAAAAAAGATGATGTAATTGTTATAGCAGGTAAAGGGCATGAAACTTATCAAATTTTAAAAGATAAAACAATTCACTTTGATGAAAGAGAAGTAATAGATGAAATTTTAAAAAAGAACTAGGGGTGTAGTT
>ERZ1463036.54-NODE-54-length-25931-cov-94.384681_pt1 | contig 25931 bp, 22 predicted proteins | sample MGYA00564485_ERZ1463036 | MGnify/ENA primary metagenome ERZ1463036 (study PRJEB39244, sample SAMEA3635127) | Helicobacter pylori | study: EMG produced TPA metagenomics assembly of PRJEB11511 data set (Assembly of a 5300-year-old Helicobacter pylori... | reverse complement strand
ACTCCATTATGAGTTATATTAACTATTTCCTTTGTCATAGGAAGTTCTCCTAAAAGATCTAAATTCATTTCTTTTAAGAATTTTTCAGTTTCTTCCCCATCAAATAAATGTATCTTTTTATTACAATCTGGGCATTGAATATAACTCATATTTTCAACTACACCTAATACTTTAACATCAAGCATTTTAGCCATGTTTACAGCTTTTGCAACTATCATAGATATCATATCTTGTGGAACTGACACCATAACAACACCATTTATAGGTATATTTTGCATAACTGTTAAAGGAACATCTCCTGTTCCTGGAGGCATATCTATTAGTAAATAATCTAATTCTTCCCACATTACATCTTTATAAAATTGTTTAACAGTATTGCTTATTATAGGGCCTTTCCATACTATGGCCTGATTTTCATCTCCTACCATAAAGTTTATAGACATTGTTTTTATATTATCTTTAGTTATTATAGGATATATATCTTTTCCGTTTGGAGAGGTTGCTCTTTCATTTTTAACTCCCATAAGTCTTGGTATGCTTGGTCCAGTTATATCTGCATCTAGTATACCTACTTTATAGCCCATTTTATTTAACTTTTTAGCTATAAGTGCCGTTACAGTAGATTTTCCAACTCCACCTTTACCACTCATTACACCTATAATTTTTTTTATTTTATTATTAGGATTATTTTCTATATTACATGTTTCTTGTTTATTGCAATTTCCTTTTGAAGGACATGAATTACAGCTTCCCATTGTTATAACCTCACTTTTCATTTGTTTACTTTTTTCATTATTATCTAAATATCTATAAAATAATTTTTATATAGTTACTTTTTTCATTTTATATATACCCAATAATTAAATTTTAAAACATATAAAATTAATTTTTTCTAATTTTATGTTTTATAATTTTTAAAATACTTTTTAATTATTTATTATATCAACAATAAACTTATAAAAAGTATTAATAGATTTACTATAAGATATACTTTTATCACTTATCCAATCATCATGTCTTATAGAATTTTGATTTGCACTTCCAGGTTGAAATACATTTGCTATACACCCAACTCTTACCTTATTTTCACTAGATATACTCCAATTGTATTTATACTTATCTTCAATACTACTTATGTAATAATTTACTTCATCTAATAAATCTTTATAAACAATTTCAGCTCCTTCTAGTAGCAAATCTTCTAAAGTTCCTTTTTTATCATTGTTTGGAAAAAAATAATTATATAAACTTATATCTTCTCCCTTTATATTAATATTTCCTTCTATAAAATCACTCTTTTTTATAATCATATCTTTCATATTTATTTTAAATTTTTCTTCGAAGCTTTGCTTTGCAAGATTTTGATCTGCATCAAAAATTGCACATATACTTTTTATCTGACCAAGTTCAGATTTATTCATATTGCTAATGTATAAATCTATTTCCTTTATAAGCCTACTTTCTCCATTTGCACAAATAATTACTATCATAATATTTTTATTTTTAAAATATGTCGGTATAGGTATATATCTATCTAATCTATCTTTTACAAAGGGATATGTTCTAGGTATTTTCCTTTTCCATATATCAGGTAACTTATCAATACTCTTTATTTCTTTAAAATTATTAATTTCTAATATCTTAGCTATACAATTAGCATCATGTACTCCTTCAACAAAAAATAATATATTCTCCATTACCTCACATCCTGTCCTAGAATAGTTCTTATATCTTTTAACTTACTACCTGAAAATCTAGTTGTGTATATATTATCATTAATAGATTCTATTCTAAAACATGTTAAATCATCTAGTTTATTACCTATACCTTCAATCATTGCATCTATTACTTCTAAGCTATGAGTAGTTGAAATCAATTGAACTTTATATTCTATACAAGCCTTTACAAACCATCTAAAAACCTCACTTACCATATCTTTGTAAATAGCTGTTTCTATTTCATCTATTAATAAAATTCCACCTTTAGCACTAACTATTGCTGAAGCTAGTGTTATTACTTTTTTTACACCATCTCCAAAACTAGATAAAGGCATTAATTTGTATTTTCTATGGTTTATATAAATAGATGAATTATTCATATATTTATTAGGCAAAACCTCAAAACTTAAAATATTTTTATCAAACATTTGAAGTAATTTGATTAATTTATCTTTAGCTCCATCTTTTATAACTTCTATTGTATTATTTAACACATTTTCTCTAAAGTGATCATATGGAGTTACATATACTACTTTTATAAGATTATAACTTCCACTAGATCTTAGTTGCTTATTTTGTTGAAGATATATTTCTTTATTTATTAATTCTTCATCATTTTGCTTTAACCTAATAATACCTTCAAATACTTTACAATCAAAATTTGCATCATTTTCATTAAAGTCTATAATATCATTTAAATTACCTTTTATCTCCAATTCATTTTTGAATTTATTTATAATGGAATTTATATGTATACCTTTATTTTCATCTTGGTTTTTAGGAAACATCTCTAAAAAAAGTTCAAATTTTGATGTGTTATTACTATCTCTTTTCGATGCATTAATAAGCATATGCCTTATACTATCTGGATTTTCTAAAAGGGATATAGCTTCTAAAAGAGAAGTTTTCCCACTATTATTATCTCCTACTATTATATTTATAGTTGATAAATCATTAAGTTCTAGGTTTTTAACTCCTCTAAAGTTTCTTATATTTAAATAACTTAAATAATTCATATTATCACTTCTCTCTTTATATAATCTAATAAATTATATAAATTAAAGATTATTAATATAACTTTATATTTTATAATATAAAATGTATTTAAATAAAAAAATCCTGAAAGCTATAAACTTTCAAGATTTTTTTATTTAAATATATCTTATTAATTATTTATTTTCGTTGTAATTTTTGTTGTATCCTTGATTATTGTTATTATTGTTATTATTAAAATTCATAGGTTTTCCTGGTATTATAGTAGATACTGCATGCTTATATATAAGATTTTGTTGCTTATTTTCACCTTCTAATAATACTATATAGCTATCAAATCCCTTAACGTATCCCTTAACTTGAACTCCATTCATTAAAAAAATTGTTACAGGTATTCTTTCTTTTCTTGCATTATTTAGGAATAAGTCCTGTAAATTTAAAACTGTACTTTTCATTAGTTTAATACCCTCCAAAATGATTTATCATATTTAATTTATTTTATATATATTATATTCTATATTACACAAGATTTACCTTTTTTTCAATATAAGTAATTACATCATTTAAAAGTATTTTTTCATCCTTATATCCATCTAAATCAAACCACATTGCATCTTTATATCTTCTAAACCATGTCAATTGTCTTTTAGCATATCTTCTTGAATCGCGTTTTATAATTTCTATAGCTTCATCATAGCTATACTCGCCATCTAAATATTTTATTATTTCTTTATATCCTATACCTTGCATAGATATTAAATCTTTTGTATATCCCATAGATATTAATTTTTTAACTTCATCTTCTAAACCTTCTTTAATCATTAAATCAACACGCATATCTATTCTTTTATACAAATGACTTCTATCTCTATTTAATACTATTATTATAGGTTCATATTTTTCATTTAGTTTAAGATCATTGCTAAAATCACTCATTTTTTTCCCACTTAAACAAACTTCAAGTGCTCTTATAACTCTTTTAGTATTATTTTTATGAATTCTATTTGCTGCCTCTTCGTCTAATTCTTTTAACTTATTATGCATATAATCTATACCTTTTTCTTCAAGTTCTAATCTTAAAGATTCTCTTAGTTTATTATCTGCATCAGATTTTGCAAAGTCCATATTATATATAAGTGAATTTAAATAAAGTCCTGTACCTCCAGTTACTAAAGGGATTTTATTATTTTTTACTATTTCATATATATAATTATTAGCCCTTTTTTGAAACTCTGAAACAGAAAAACTAAAATCAGGATTAACTTCATCTATTAAATAATGTTTAATTCCTTGCATCTCATTAGTCGTTACCTTTGCACTTCCTATATCCATATATTTATATATTTGCATAGAATCAGCTGATATAATATCCATATTAAGTTTCTTTGCTAGTTGTATTGATAAGTTTGTCTTACCAACTGCTGTTGGACCTGTTAGTATAACTAAAGGTATTTTCTTCATGCTCTCCCCTTCTTTCTTACATAATTCTTTTAAACATTTTTTCTATTTCTGTCTTTGATATCTCTACAAATATTGGTCTACCATGCGGACATGTAAAAGGGTTTTTACACATTTCTATTTGTTTTAATAAACTATTTATTTCTTCTTCATATATAGTATCATTAGCCTTTATAGCTGATTTACAAGCCATAGATGCAAATTTTTCACCTTTAAGTTCATAATTGTTATTTATCTCATCTATATTATCAATTATATCTAAGACAAATTTTTCTGATTCTGGAGTTCCAAATATTGTTGGTACACATCTTATCATTATATGATTTTTACCAAATATCTCTATTTCAAACCCGAATTTCATAAATAAATCTATGTTCTTTTCAATTTTTAACATATCTGTTGTAGATAGTTCTAAAACTATAGGATCAAGTAACATTTGCATATTTATATCCATATTATAAAACTTGTCCATATATCTTTCATATAATACTCTTTCATGTGCTGCATGCTGATCTAGTAAATACATATTGCTTCCTCTTTGAAGTATTATATAAGTTTTAAATATTGTCCCTATAACTATATATTCATTAAGACAAAACTGATGTTTTTTATCTTCAATAAATTCAGGTTGATGCATATTTTTTTCATAAGATATACTATCTTCATTTATACTTTGATTTTCTAAATTATTAGATTGTGTATATATCTCATTATTTTTTTTATAAATATCATCATCTAATTTTTTTGCTTCCTCTTTTTTTTCAAGTTCTAGTAAATCATTAAAACTATATACTTTATTTAAATCTATAGCTTCATCTAAAACTATAACTTCATCAGTTTTTGATTGATTTATTGCATTTTTAACTTCTTTGAATTCTTTTTCAAGCTTCTTTCTCTCTTCTAGTTCTTCAAAATTATATGTTTGATTTTTATATTCTTTTTCTAAGTTATTTAGTATTCCTTGATTTAAGTTATCGATATTAATTTGCTCACTTTTATTTTCTATTTTTTTAGGACTAGTTATAGGCTTTGATATTAGATTTTCCTTTTTATCAAAAGTTTCATACTTACCTATTAAGTTAGACCTTATTAAAGAACTTCTTATATACTCTTTAAGCTCTACATATATTTGTTGTTCATTCTCAAATTTAAGTTCAAGCTTAGTTGGATGTATATTAACATCTATTTTAGATGGATCTATTTCTATATTTAAAAAACAAACTGCATGTTTATTTATAGGTATAAGTGATTTATATCCTTCACTTATAGAGTCTAATATAACTTTACTTTTTACATACCTTTTATTTATATATATGTGTTGAAGATTTTTATTTGCTCTATACACATTATTATTTCCTATATAACCACTTATCTTAAAAAACTGACTTTCATGGTTTAACTCTATTAAATTTTCAGTTATATCTTTTCCATAAATACTTCTTATAGTGTTTATAAGTTTACCATCACCTGGTGAATTTAACATAGTTTTTTTATTATTTACATATTTTATACTGACATTAGGATTTCCTATTGCTAACTTGTTTATTAAGTCACTTATATTTATAGTTTCAGCATGAGTTGATTTTAAAAACTTTTGTCTAACAGGTGTATTAAAAAATAAATCGCGAACCATAATAGTTGTTCCATTGTTAGTACCTACTGGTTCTTTTAGCTTTATATTTCCACCTTCAACTAAAATTTTAGTTCCTACAGGCTCATCTTTAGGTCTAGTAATCATTTCTATTTTAGATACAGAAGCTATAGATGCTAGTGCCTCACCTCTAAATCCTAAGGAATATAAATCATATAAATCGTCAATTTTATTTATCTTACTTGTAGCATGTCTTAAAAAACTTTTTTCAACTTCACTAGAATCTATTCCACTACCATTGTCAGTTATTCTAATAAATTTCTTACCACCATCTTCAATCTCAACTATTATTTTTTTGCTACCTGCATCAACTGAATTTTCTACGAGTTCTTTAACAACAGAAGAAGGTCTTTCAACAACTTCTCCAGCTTGTAGTTGATTTATAGTAGCTTCATCTAATATGTTAATTCTAGCCATATATTCACCTCACTTTATAGTAAAATTTACTTTTATTCGATTTTTTAAATTATAATAAGGACTATAGTTAGCTATAATCCTTATTATTTATAAATTTACTTAATTTTTTTAGCTTTACTTTGTAAATTATATAAAGCATTCATAGCATCTAATGGTGTCATATTTAAAATATCTAAATCTTTAATATCATTAATTAAATCATTATCATAAATTGTGTCAAATGATATTTGTGTTATAGCAACTTCATCTGTGTTAGAATTTTCTTTTTTAAGTTTATTTAATTCACTTTCTAGTTTTTCAATATCTAAAATATATTTTTCTTCTTTTTGATTTATTTTATCTTTTAAATTATCATATTCTAATTTTAAACTATCATATAATTCTTTATCTATAACATCTGATTTAAATTCGTTGTTATTTACAGATACTTTTAAATTTGTACTATTTGATAAATCTTTATCTTTACTACTTTCTTTTAAATTATTTTGTATATGATTTTTCTCTAAATCTATTAGTATTTCTTTTGACCTTTTTATAACTTCTTGTGGTAACTTAGCAAGTTCTGCAACATATATACCGTAACTTTTATCTGCTCCACCTTCTATAATTTTTCTTAAAAATACTATTCCATCATTATTTTCACACACTGCAACTGAATAATTTTTAACATCACTAAATTCCTCTTCAAGTTCTACTAATTCATGATAATGTGTTGCAAATAAAGTTTTACATTTAATATTTTTTTGTATATATTCAACTATAGACCAAGCTAAGCTTATACCATCATAAGTACTAGTTCCACGACCTATTTCATCAAGTATTACTAAACTTTTATCTGTTGCATTTTTAAGTATTTGTGAAACTTCTGTCATTTCAACCATAAATGTAGATTGACCCTGAGATAAATCGTCACTAGCTCCAACTCTAGTAAATATTCTATCTAATATTGGAATATTTGCATACTCTGCTGGAACAAACGAACCAATATGAGCCATTAAAGCTATAACTGCAGTTTGCCTCATATAAGTAGATTTTCCTGCCATATTTGGTCCTGTTATTATATTTATAATATTTTCACCTTGATTTAAATATGTGTCATTTGGAACGAAGTTTTCTTCTCCTACAATGCTTTCAACAACAGGGTGACGACCATTTTTTATATCAAGTTTATTATCTTCATTTATTATAGGTTTTACATAATTATTTATATAAGCAACAGTAGCTAATGAAACAAATACATCTATATTAGCTATAGTTTTTGCTACTGATTGTATTCTATCTATATTTTCGTATATATTATTTCTTATATTTACAAATATCTCATACTCTAAGCTTTTTATTTTTTCTTCAGCATTTAAAATTTTATCTTCTATTTCTTTTAATTCACTAGTTATATATCTTTCTGCATTACTTAACGTTTGTTTTCTTATATAACTATCATCTATATTTGCACTAGCTAAATTAGCTTTAGTTATTTCTATATAATAACCAAATACTTTGTTAAATCCTACCTTTAATGATTTAACTCCTGTTTTTTCTTTTTCTCTATTTTCAATTTCCTTTATCATAAAGGCTCCATTTTTAGAGATATCTCTTAAATAATTTAGTTCATCATTAAATTCAGATTTTATTATATTCCCATCTTTTATAGTTATAGATGGGTCTTCAAGTATGGCACTATCGATTAAAGAATATATATCATTTAAATCATCCATATTTGATATATACTTTTTAAGTATATCTGCATTTGATGAATTTATTATATTTTTAAGCATTGGAAGTTTTTCTACAGAATTTTTTAAATGTATCATTTCCTTAGGAGTAACTTTTTCAAATGCTATTTTCCCACATATTCTTTCTATATCATATACATTTTTTAATACATCTATTAAATCTTCTCTTAACATAAAGTCTTCTTTTAATTCTTCTATTACATTAAGTCTTTTTTCTATTTTTACTTTATTTACTAATGGCTCTTCTACATACTTTCTAAGCATTCTACCACCCATAGCTGTAGAAGTTTTATCTAGAACATGAAGTAATGAACCCTTTTTAGCATTACCTCTTATAGTTGAAGTTAATTCTAGATTATTTCTAGTGAACATATCTAATATCATGTATTCTTGTGAGTTATATATATTTATATTGTTTATATTAGATGTTACTTGCTTTTGAGTGTTATATATATAATTTAGGATTATACATAAACTTGAACTTATAAGTCCATATTCATCCATATTTAATTTTTCTAAGTATTCTTTATTAAAATACTTACCTAATATATTTTCATTTAGGTAACTTTCATCAAAGTTTTCATTTATATATATATTACTTAAACTAGCTATATTTCTTATTTGTTCTATTGTATTAACATCATTAGCTATTATCTCTGTTGGATGTATTTTAGCTATTTCTTCTACTAATTTATCTTCATTTAAGTAAGTTGAATTTACTTCTCCAGTACTTATATCAGTATAAGAAATTCCTATTTTGTCATTTTTAGTATACATCGCTAATAAGTAATTATTTTTTTTATTTTCTAGTAAATTCCCTTCAAGTACAGTCCCCGGTGTTATAACTCTTACAACATCTCTTTTAACTATTCCCTTTGATGCACTTACATCTTCAACTTGTTCACAGATAGCTACTTTATATCCATGTTCAACTAACCTTGATATATAGTTTTGAGATGAATGAAACGGTACTCCACACATAGGTGCTCTCTCACTCATACCACATTCTCTTCCTGTTAGAGCTATTTCTAAAGTCTTTGAAGCTACTATTGCATCTTCAAAAAACATTTCATAAAAATCTCCAAGTCTAAAAAACATTATACAATCTTTATATCTATCTTTAACTTCAAAATATTGCCTCATCATAGGAGTTAATTTATTTTTCTCTATATTCATACGCTCTTCCTCCTCTATGTTCTACATATTATATCATATTTAAGTACTTATATTTATATCTATATTATTATCTTTTATATATTTTTTTTATAAAGCATCACATTTATATACGCTTCTCCATATATAGTATTATAGTAATTTTCAAGATAGAAACTAAATTAACTTTAGTATAATTCTTAATTTTACTATAAAAATAATAAAATAAGTGAGGTTATTATCCATGGGATATTGTAATGAATATAACAACAAGTATGACTATAAAAACTTTGATAGACATGAAAAATGTCATTGTGATTGGAACGAATATCATCATGATGACTGCTGCAAAAAAATAAAAGGTAAAGTTAATCACTATGAAGATTGCAAATATATAGATGGTAAAGATTACTGTATAGAGAATAAAAATTACTATGATAATTATTATAAAAAATATAATCATTATTATATAACTGATTATGATTATATCACAGATCATTATTATGAATATGATGTTTATCATTATGATCATAAAACTAAATATGATTGTAAATATTATGAAGATAAATACTATGAAAATGATTATTATAAAGAAAAAGATCATTGGAAAAAAGATAATTACTATAATGAAAAAGATTATGGTAAAAAAGATGACTATTATGAAAAATGTGACTGTGAATATTGTAAAAAACACAGAAAAGATTGTAAATTCTAGTAAAGTTTTGATTCGTTAATATATATAAACTCATTTGTATTAAATTAACCCCTTATAAAATTAAGGGGTTTTTTTATTTAACATAAAGCTAATTATTATAAATTTTACATACTAATTTAAATATATATTTTTTATTTTTTTCTATAAATCGTCACATTTATATGCCTTTCTCCATATATTGTATTATAGTAATTTTCAAGAAGGAATTTAAATCAAGAGACTTATCTTTCTACTTGAGTTTACTATAAAATATAAAATAAGTGAGGTTATTATCCATGGGATATTGTAATGAATATAACAACAAGTATGACTATAAAAAATTTGACAAACATGAAAAATGTAATTGTGATTGGAAAGAACATGACAAACATGATAAATGCCATTGTGACTGGAAAGAACATGATAGACATGATAAATGTCATTGCGACTGGAAAGAACATGACAAGCATGATGACTGCTGCAAAAAAATAAAAGGTGAAGTTAATCATTATGAAGATTGCAAGTATATAGATGGTAAAGACTACTGTATTGAAAATAAAAATTACTATGATAATTACTACAAAAAATGTAATCACTATTATATAACTGATTATGATTATATTACAGATCATTATTATGAATATGATGTTTATCACTATGATCATAAAACTAACTATGATTGCAAATATTATGAAGATAAGTACTATAAAGATGACTATCATAAAGAAAAAAATCATTGGCAAAAAGATGATTATGGATATTGTAAAAAAAATAGAAGAGGTTATGACTACTAATATATAATTTCTTTATAAAAATATAATTATTACGGTTTTATTAAAGCTATGATTTTTTAATCATAGCTTTTTTTTATTCGATAGTTTTTCATTTACACTTATAGATATCATTTATCTTAATTTACTCATATATTAATATATAATTTATAATTTTCCTTATTTCCGTTTATAAGCATAAAAAATATAGTAACATTTTAATAGTCATAAATTCTTGAGTATTTATGTACAGTTATAAATTGCTTATCTTATGTAATTTTTAATGGTTTTTTATCAAAAGAAATCATTTTTAAATATATATGATATAATCTATTTAAATATTAATATAAAGAAGTAATATATATGACAAATCCAATAGTTAACATGAAAATTAAAGATTGTAAAATATAAAAATCGAGTTATTTCCAGATTAAGCTCCTGAATCAGTTAAAAACTTTATAAGTTTAATAAATAAAAGTCTTTATAGTAATACAGCATTTTAACAAATTAAAAATGATAAGTTAATACAAGGAGAGTATCCTGAAAACAATGGTATAGTAGTATTAGGTTATAGAATAAAAAGCGAATGTAATGCTAATGAAGTAAATAATAACTTAAAATTTACTATAATGGTAGATTTGAACATAACACTTAAAGTTGCCACTTTTTTATATTTGCTCAAGATACACCTCAACTTAATGACAAGTTTACCGCTTTTAGATGTGTTATAGATGAAATTGATAGAATAAGGAAAGTTAAAACTGAATTAGATAAAAATAAGTAGCTAATACATGTTAGCTACTTATTTTTATCTATCCATTTATATCTTTATTTTTATATGCTTTGTAACAATGTAAAAATTCCCTTGTGCTAAATATATATTTACCACTTATTTGTGTATAATAAACTCCTGTAGAATCATATATATCCTTTACTTTTTGAGTTAAATTTTTATGATAATATCTAAGTTCTTTAAATTCTTTTTTTAATCTATCTGCTGTTAACCACACTTTATTAGATGTTATATCTGCTAATTTTATATTTTCAAAAGATATATTATGTTGTTGTCCATAAACATACAACTCAGCCATTATTTCTTGTAAGTTTTCATTAGTTAAATCATGCTTAAGTTTTATATATTTTATAGCACCCATACCATCTCTGCCTTTTTCATTTAATTTTTCTTGATGTATAAGTGCCTTTAATGGTTGTCTCTTTATATATATATAATTTATATCATCAAGTACATACTCTCCTCTTACATACTTAGCAGGTTTATATATTACTAAGATAGGGCTATATTCTCCTCCTATTTCTTCTGTATTATAATCAGTTATATCACTTAAATCTAATAAGTTGTATTCTTTAGATATAGAACCATATCTTGATTTTTTTATTAAAGTATACATTCTTGAATTTTGAGTTTTGTATATTAATTCATCTAAATAAGATTTATCCAAAATATTACCTTCATTATAAGAATTATTTATGTAATTAAGTTTTATTTCTTCTTTTAAAGTATTAATTTCTTCTCTTCTTACATTAAAGTAAGCTAATAAATATTTAAACTTCTCTTCTAATTTATTTATATTTATATTAATGTAAGGTTGTATTTTTTCTAGATTTTCTTCTGATTTTATATTAAGTAATAAATTGCCTATTTTTTCTATACTTATACTGCTGTTTTCATCAAATAAGTATTTACTTATATATTCTTTAAGATTTGTTAAATTATTATATATTCTTATGTAATCATTTATGATAGATGTTTCATCTTTGTATTTTTCTATTAAAATGTTAGGTATCTCTATGTAATTTTTGTCATATTTTAAACATACTTTTAAATTATTATCTTTTATTATATTCTCTATTGATTGAACATTGTTGTCTTCAGCCATCTTAAATTCTCCTTACTATTTAATATCCTATTTAATATTATACATAATTTTTTAATTTAGTCATATATTTTTAAGGTTTTAGTGGCTTATTCGCTATGATAAGCTATTAATTTTTATATATTTTAAACTTTAAATATATATTTTTACAAGTTTTTAAGTGTATAAACTGACCTTCGTTATATAATAGTAATATAACTAAAATAAGAATCGAGGTATTTACATTGATAAAAGATTTAAAAGACATTTTTAAAGATTATACTCCATATATAAATGGCCATGAAAATATGAAAAAAGCATCTGTTTTAATACCAATAATTAAACTGAAAGATTCTCACTTTATATTATTTGAAGTACGTTCTAAAACTTTAAAATCTCAGCCTAGTGAAATATCTTTTCCTGGAGGAAAAATAGAAGTTAATGAAACTTCCTATGAAGCTTGTGTACGAGAAACCTGTGAAGAATTAGGAACAATTTCTAGCAATATTGAAATTTTAAGTGAACTTGATTTATTTATAAGTCCTTCAAATCTTATAATTCACCCATTTGTTGGAATTATAAAAAATATAGATATATTAAATATAAATAAAGATGAAGTAGATCATATATTTTTAGTTCCTATATCTCACTTACTGGAAAATGAGCCTGTTAAATATGAAAATGAAGTTAAGGTTATCCCAAATAAAAATTTTCCTTATGAATTAATTCCTCATAAAAAAAACTATAAGTTTCAAGGAGGATACTATGATTCTTTATTTTATATGTATAAAAATTATGTTATATGGGGAATAACCGGTAAAATACTTAATAATTTTTTAAAGTTATTAAAATAAATATTTAAAAAATGAGTATCTCTAAATGTTAAATTGCACTTTGAGATACTCATTTTTTATCAACTATATATTAGCATTTTCAGCTGTTTTATTTTTTAAATATTCATTTATCGCTTTTGCTGCTTTTCTACCAGCACCCATGGCAGATATAACTGTTGCTGCACCTGTAACTGCATCTCCTCCAGCAAAAACTCCATCTTTAGAAGTTACACCATTGTCATCAGCTACTATACATTCCCATTTATTTGTATCTAAACCTTCTGTAGTAGATGTTATTAATGGATTTGGAGATGTTCCAAGAGCCATAATAACTGTATCTACTTCCATAATAAACTCAGAGTTTTCTATAGGTTTAGGTCTTCTTCTTCCTGATGCATCAGCTTCTCCTAATTCCATTTTTACACATACCATGCCTTTAACTTCTCCATTTTCATCAGTTAAAATTTCTACTGGATTAGTTAAAGTATCAAATATTACTCCTTCTTCCTTAGCATGGTGAACTTCTTCAAGTCTAGCAGGAAGTTCTGCTTCTCCTCTTCTATATACTATGTGAGTTTCTGCTCCTAATCTAGCTGCAGTTCTAGCAGCATCCATAGCAACATTTCCTCCTCCTATTACTGCAACACTTTTACCAGCTCTTACTGGAGTCATATAATCTTCTCTATATGCTTTCATTAAATTTACTCTTGTTAAAAATTCATTAGCAGAGCATACTCCATTAGCATTTTCTCCAGCTATTCCCATAAACTTAGGTAGTCCTGCCCCTGAACCTATAAATACAGCTTCAAATCCTTCTTCATTTAATAATTCATCTATAGTTATAGTTCTTCCTATTATTATATTTGTTTCTATATGTACACCTAAATTTTTTATACTTTCTATTTCTGGTTTTACAACACCATCTTTAGGTAATCTAAATTCAGGAATTCCGTAAGTTAAAACTCCACCAGGTTCATGCATTGCTTCAAATATAGTAACATCATATCCTAATTTAGCTAAATCACCCGCACAAGCAAGTCCAGCAGGACCACTTCCTATAACAGCAACTTTTATATTATTTGGTTCTTGTTTTATAGCTAAATCAAAATTATGTTCTCTAGAATAATCTGCAACAAACTTTTCTAATTTTCCTATTGCTACTGCATCTGATTTTATTCCAAGAACACATACTCCCTCACATTGATTTTCCTGAGGGCAAACCCTTCCACATACAGCAGGAAGTGAACTATCTTTAGCTATTACTTTAGCAGCACCTTCAATGTCACCCTCTTTTAATTTACCAATAAATCCCGGTATATTAATTTCAACTGGACATCCAGTTACACATCTTGGTTTTTTACATTCTAAGCATCTACTAGCTTCTTGTATTGCTTCTTCTTTATTATATCCTAAACAAACTTCATCGAAATTTTTAACTCTAACTTCAGCTTCTTGGTGTCTAACTGGTACTTTAACTTTGCTCATGATTAATTACCTCCACATCCGCATCCGCCATGTTGATGCGTATCCCCTTCTTCTTGTTTTAGTATGGCTCTTCCTTCTTCTGTTTTATACATAGCCTGTCTTCTCATAGACTCGTCAAAATTAACTAAGTGCCCATCAAATTCAGGACCATCTACGCATGCAAATTTTATTTTACCACCAACATTAACTCTGCATGCTCCACACATTCCTGTTCCATCAACCATTATAGGGTTTAAACTTACTGTAGTAGGTATACCTAAATCTTTAGTTAACATACACATAAATTTCATCATTATCATAGGTCCTATAACCACTGCATGATCATACTTTTTACCTTGATTTTCAACTAAATCTTTTAGGCAATCTGTAACTCTTCCATTAAATCCATATGTACCATCATCTGTGCAAATATAAAGATTTCCAGCGACTTCTCTCATTTCATCTTCTAAAATTAATAAATCTTTTGTCCTAGATCCAACTATAACATCAACATCTATTCCATGTTCTTTAAGCCACTTAACTTGTGGATATACTGGTGCAGCTCCAACTCCTCCAGCTACAAATATCATTTTTTTATTTTTTAATTCATTTATGTCTTCTTCAACAAACTCACTAGGCATGCCTAATGGTCCGACAAAATCAGCTACATAATCCCCTTCTTCAAATGTTTCAAGTTGTTTAGTACTAGCTCCAACAGTTTGGAATACTATACTAACAGTTCCCTTATTAGTGTCATAGTCAGCTATTGTAAGAGGTATCCTCTCACCTTTTTCATCATTTTTTACAATAATAAATTGTCCTGGCTTAGAAGCTTTTGCAACTCTTGGAGCTTCTATATCCATTAGATAAATACTATCTGTTAGTTTTTTCTTTTTAACAATTTTACTTCCCATAACTCTATCTCCATTCTGCCAAATAATTTATATTTTAATTTTATATACATCATATATAACATCAACCCCTAAAATGATAACATTTTCCTAGCTAGTTATATACGATTTCATGTATATAAAATTAATTAACTTATATATCATTTACAACTATATTATACATAAAAAAACAGCCTTTGTGGCTGTTTTTTTTAAATAATTTTCTAATCTACCATTATTCCGTTTAATGAGAATGTCTTTGACTCTGTAATTTTAACATTTACAAGAGTTCCTATTATATCTTCTCTGTCAGATTCAAAGTTAACTAGTTTGTTTTGTCTTGTTCTACCAGTAAATTTATTGTCATCTGTTTTACTTTTTCCTTCAACTAAAACTTCAACAGTTTTTCCTTCATATGATTTACTTATTTCTTCACAGATTTTATTTACTTCTTCTAATACTTTATTAAATCTTTCATGTTTTATATTTTCAGGTATTTGATTTTCCATTTTAGCAGCAGGTGTTCCTTGTCTCTTTGAATATATAAATGTAAATGCAGAATCATATCTAACTTTTTTAACTACATCTATTGTATCAAGTAAATCTTCTTCAGTTTCTCCTGGGAACCCTATCATCAAGTCAGTAGAGAAAGCTATATCTGGAACTTCTTTTCTAGCTTTTTCTATTATTTCTAAGTAATATTCTTTAGTGTAATGTCTATTCATTGCTTTAAGTAATTTAGTACTTCCACACTGAATTGGTAAATGTAAAAATTCACAAACTTTATCACAATCTCTTATTGCATATATAACTTCATCAGATATATCTTTTGGATGAGAAGTCATAAATCTTACTCTTTCTAATCCTTCTATATCATTTACCATTCTTAATAATTGGTCAAACCTTATTGGATTTTCTAATGTTTTACCGTATGAATCAACATTTTGTCCAAGTAATGTTACTTCTTTTGTTCCATTTGCAACTAATTCTTTTATCTCATTTATTATATCTTCTGGAGTTCTACTTCTTTCTCTACCTCTAGTATAAGGTACTATACAGTAAGTACAGAAATTATTGCACCCATACATTATATTTACAAATGCTTTTAATTCAAATTTTCTATTACTTCTAAGACCTTCTACAACTTCTCCATCAACATCCCAAACATCTATTAACGTTCTTTGTGAGTCCATAGAACTTGCTAATAACTCAGGGAATTTGTATAAGTTATGTGTACCAAAAACTAAATCTACATGTCTATATTTAGTTTTTATTTCATCTACTACATGACTTTGTTGCATCATACATCCACATACAGCTATTTTTAAATCTGGATTTTTCTTCTTTAAAGGTTTTAATTGTCCTAAATTTCCGTAAACTTTAAGCTCTGCATTTTCTCTTACTGCACAAGTATTGTAAATTACTAATTCACACTCAGCTGCAGTTAATCCTTGAGTATAACCCATTTCCTCAAGCATTGCACATAATTTTTCAGAGTCATGTTCATTCATTTGACATCCAAAAGTTTGTATCATATATCTTGGCTTTCTTCCATGTATAGCATAATATCTATTAGTAGTTTCAGCTATTGCCTCTATAAATCTATCTTGTTCTTGTATTTTTTCTATAGGAACGTGTACTTGTTTTCTTTTAGCCACAACTAGCCCTCCTTAAATTACTTCATTATATATTTTGTTGTCGATTTTTTGAATTTAAAATTAATTATACCAAATTTATAAATTATTTTAAAGATATCATTTAATTTTTAACTGTATATATTTTAAATAATTACAAATAATATTATATATCTAATTCAACGTTAAATATATAATAAAGGATGGTAGTCTATGATTGTTGTTTTAATTAGAAGTATAGTTCTTTATATAGCAGTTTTAATAGCACTTCGCATTATGGGAAAAGGCGAAATAGCTGAAATGAATTCTTTTGATTTAGTTATAACCCTTTTAATTGCTGAAGTTGCTGCTATACCTATGCAAAATAATGAAATCCCTATAGTTTATGGATTTGCAGCTATTACTGGTTTAGTATTTATGCAAATAATAATTTCTTATTTAACTTTAAAATGTAGAAGTTTTAGACTCTTATTAAATGGAAAACCTGCTATCCTTATAGATAAAGGTAAAATTAATTACAATGCTTTAAAACTTGAAAGAGTAACTATGGATGAACTTTTAGAACAACTTAGAATTCAGGGGTACTTTAACTTAAAAGATGTTTATTATGTAATACTTGAAACTGATGGAAATCTTAGTATAGTTCCTAATCCTGACTATGAAAAAATTCCTAAAGAAAACTTTAATCACTTACCTATTCCTTTGATATTAGATGGTCGATTAATAAAATGTAATCTTGAAAGTATAAATAAAAATACGAATTGGCTTTTATCAGAACTTAAAAAAAATAATATCAACTCTATTTCTGATACTTTAATTTGTATATTAGATGAAAAAAACAATTTTTTCATACAAAGAAAATAATTACTTAAGAGGTGATATATTGAAATCTATTATCTTTACTATGATTTGGACTATATTACTTGTTAGCTTAGGCTTATTTGTATCTTTTAAAGCAGAAGATTTTGCAGATACCTATGTAGAATCTTTAAATAAGCTTGAAGTATATGTAAAAAATGAAGATTGGCAAGAATGCGATAAATTAAATAATAAAATAAAGAAAAATTTTATGAAAGACTCTAGACATTGGTTTAAATTTTTAAATCATTCTCATTTAGGAGATATCGAACTATCTTTTAATATATTATCTGATGGTATCTATTTAAAAGATATAGGAAGCTGTTTAGAACAAATAGAAAATATAAAAATATATCTACATCGTATGATAGAATCTGAAAGATATAACCTTGATCATATACTATAAAAAAGATGTCTTAAAATTTATTATAATTTTAAGACATCTTTTTTATTATTTACTCATTTCTTTAGATTTTTCTATACAGTCACCTATAGCTTTTATAACTGCACTTCTAAACCCTTCTGATTCTAAAGTTTTAACTGCTTCTATTGTAGTTCCTCCAGGAGAACATACCATATCTTTTAATTCACCTGGATGTTTATCTGTTTCAAGAACCATCTTTGCAGAACCCATAACAGCTTGAGCTGCAAATGTATAAGCTTGATTCCTTGGCATTCCAGCTAAAACAGCAGCATCTGCCATAGCCTCTATAAACATAAATACATATGCTGGTGCTGAACCACTAACACCTATTACAGAATCTATTAAATATTCATTTACTATTTCAGCTTTACCAAATGAATTAAAAATTTCTTTGACTATATTTAATTCTTCATCTGTTATATTTTTATTTTTGCAAAGTGCACTCATTCCTTCATTTACAAGTGCTGGTGTATTTGGCATAGTTCTTATAACTTTTTTGTCATTACCTATAACATTTTCTATTGATTCTATAGTTTTTCCTGCAGCTATTGTAACTATTATTTTTTCATTGTCTATTAGTTCTTTAACACCTTCTAAAACTATATCATAAACATTAGGCTTTACAGCTACTATAACTATATCACTAAATTTTACTACTTCTTTAGAGTTAGTAGTTACATTTATACCATATTCATTTTTAACATTTTCAAGTGCTAACTCATTTAAATCAGAAGCTATTACATTGCTTGGATCTACTAATTTTGATTTAACTATTCCACCTATCATAGCCTTAGCCATATTCCCTGAACCTATAAAACCAATTTTCTTATCCATATTTAAAATCTCTCCTTATTATATGTTATAAATTTATCATTTTGATTAAACAAATATAGGGTCTGTCTTAAGAATTGTTTAAGTAAATTTTATACTTTATGTTAATTCTTAAAACATACCCTTTTTTAGCTATTTTAGAAAGTTTGTTCAGTTCTTCCTATTATTTCATCTTGAAGTGCTCTACTTAAATTATTAAAGTGATCACTATATCCTGCAACTCTAACTATTAGATCTTTGTATTCATCCGGATTTTTTTGAGCTGCTAATAAAATATTTTTATCAAATACATTAAATTGTATATGATGTCCATCCATATTAAAATATGTTCTAATTAAATTAGCCATATTGTCAAGTCCTTGTTCTCCTTCTACAACTGCAGGTGCAAATCTTTGATTAAGTAAAGTTCCTCCAGTTTTTAAATGATCCATTTTAGAACAAGATTTTATAACTGCTGTTGGTCCAAATGTATCTGCTCCTTTTTCTGGAGATATCCCTTCTGATAATGGTTTTTGACTAAGTCTTCCATTTGCACTAGCTCCCATAACTTCCCCAAAATATACATGGCAAGTTGTAGGTAACATATTTATTCTATAATCAGCTCCTAGTGGAGATTTTCTTCCTGTAACTTCATTGTAAAATGCATCAAATGTATCCTTCATCAAATCATCTGCATAGTCATCATCATTACCATATTTAGGAGTTTTATTAACTACCATATTATATATAGCTTCATGTTCTTTAAAATTATCACTTAATGCTTTTAATAACTCATCCATGCTAAATTTTTTCTTATCAAATACATTGTATTTTATTGCACTTAAACTGTCTGTTATAGTTCCAATACCAACTCCTTGTATATATTTAGTATTGTATTTTGCTCCTCCTGCATTATAGTCTTTGGCATTTTTAATACACCCTTCTACTATAACACTCATTAAAGGAGCTGGCATATGCTTTTGATATATTTTTTCTATTACATTATTTCCTTTAACCTTTATATTGACAAAATGATGTAATTGAGCTTTGAAAGCTTCAAATAATTCTTCATACGATCTAAATTCTCTAGCATCTCCAGTTTCTATACCTAGCTTCTTATTAGTCATTGGATCTATACCATTATTTAAAGTTATTTCAAGTATCTTTGGTAAGTTTAAATATCCAGTAAGTATATAAGCTTCTTTACCATAACATCCAGTTTCAACACATCCACTAGTTCCACCACATCTAGCATCTTCTATAGTTTTTCCTGCCTCTAATAATTCTTGTATTATAGCTTCTGTATTATAAAATGCTGGTTGACCCCAACCTTTTCTAGATATTTCACAAGCTCTTTTTAAAAATTTACTTGGAGTTTTTCTACTTATTTGAACATTTGAACTTGGTTGTAATAACTTCATTTCATCCATTACATCTAGTATTATATAACTTACATCATTAACTCCATCTTTACCATCTTCTGTTATTCCACCAGTATTTATGTTGGCAAAATCAGTATAAGTTCCACTTTCTTTTAGCGTAACTCCTACTTTTGGAGGGGCTGGTTGATTATTAAACTTAACCCATAAACACTCTAATATTTCCTTGGCTTTTTCTCTGTTTAATATATTGTCATCAACATCTTTTTCATAAAAAGGATTTAAATGTTGATCAAATCTTCCTGGACTAAATGCATCCCATATGTTAAGTTCGGTTGTAACCCCAACATGCACAAACCAATACATTTGTACTGCTTGATGAAATGTTTCTGGCTTATTAGCTGGAACTACATCACAATTTTTTGCTATTAATAATAAATCATCTTTCTTTTTTTCATCCTTTTCTTTAGATGCTAATTCTCTAGCATATTCAGCATAACGTTTTCCGTAAGATATTATTGCATCACAAGCAATAGACATCCCTTCTAATTGTGCTTTTTTATCATATGCATTACTATCATTTATAAAATCTAATTTTGATATTTCCTCTTCAATCTCATTTTTAAAATCTAAGAATCCTTTTTTGTATATACTCCCTCCACAAACAGTATGACCTGGTGCTCTTTGTTCCATAAACTCAGTAAATATTCCAGATTCATAACAATCTAACCATTCTTTTTCCATAGAGTTTACTATTTTCTGTCTTATTTGTCTGTTTTTCCAAAAAGGTATTATTTCTTCTTCATGAATTTTTTTAACTTCATCACTTACTTTAAATGATATAATTTCTCTTCTATCCATTATGTCTAAATCTTCCATTGTATGACAACATAATTCTGGATAAGTAGGTGTACTTTGTGGTGAATCCCCTTTTTCTCCAACTATAAGCTCTCCATCATTTATACAAAGAGTTCTATTTTCCATATAATGCTTAAATGCTAATGCTCTAAGTACTGGTATTTCAACACTTCCTTCATATTTTTTATATCCTTCAGTTATAAGTTTTGCTCTTTCAATAGTTATAAATGGTTGTGTATCAACACTTTGCTTTCTTAACTTCTTAGTTCTATCAAAACTTCCTCTTCCCATAAAGTTATCCCCCAATCTTTGTATTAAAATTATTTTTTTCGAATAATGCTTTTATCTCCTCTAACTTTTCATCCGAAGGCCTGCTTAAATTTTCGCCTTCGTAATTCATATAAAGCTTTTTATATTTATGCATACCTATATTATGGTATGGCAATAAATTAACTTTTTTGATATTTAAAAATTTTATGAAATCTATTATTTTTATAATTTCCTTATTATCTCTATCAACATTAACTCCTTCTATTAAAGGTATTCTTATATTTATATTGGCACCTTTTTCACTTAATTTAACTAAATTGTCTAATATTAAATCGTTAGACTTATTAGTAAATAACTTATGTTTTTCATTATCTATTAACTTTATATCATATAAAAAAGTATCTACAAATGGTAGTATAGCTTCATAGTTTTCAAATTTTGCATATCCACATGTATCTATAGCTACATTTATTCCTTTTTCTTTACATAAAATAACTAAACTTTTTATATATTCGATATCTTGAGTCATTACCTCTCCACCAGATAATGTAACTCCTCCATTAGATTCTTCATAAAACATCATATCTTTTGTTATTTCTTTGATTAAATCTTTTATCTCATAAGTTTTACCTACTATTTCTCTAGCATTATTTAAACAATAATCTATACAAGTTTCACAAAATTTACAATTTTCTTTATCTAAATATATAAAATTTTCTTTTGTATATATAGCATTGTTAGGACATTTTTTAATACAAGTTTCACAATTTGAACACTTTTCTTCATTATATAAAACTTCTTTATTATATTCTTGGCTTTCTGGGTTATGACACCATATACATTCTAGTGGACATCCCTTAAAAAATATAGTAGTTCTAATACCATCTCCATCATGTAAACTATATTTTTGTATATTTATTATTAATGGTTTTTTCATCTAATCACCTGCAAATATTATTTTTTCTTATTATTAAAAGGGTTTGGTGTTGCAACAACTACTATTCTAACCATTTTATTTGTGTAATTTGCCCAGTTGTGATTTCGTGAAGAATTATAGTGTATGCTATCTCCAGGATAAAGTTCATGTTGTTCTCCATCTAAAAATAAAGTCAAAGTTCCTTCTAGTACATATATAAATTCTTCTCCTTCGTGCATATATGATTGTATATCTTCATCAGTATTATTAGGAAGTATATCAACAAGTCTAGGTAGCATTTTTTTTTCATTTAAGTCATTTGACAAATTATATTGAATGCATCCTGATGTACATATATTAAATACTTCTTTTTCATAACTTCTAATTATTACTTTTTTCTTTGTTCTTGGCTTTAAAAAGAAATAAGATAGTTCAACTTCAAATACATCAGCTATAGTTCCTAAAGTATCTGTTGCTATACTTGTTAATCCTCTTTCTAGTTGTGACAAAAAACCTATAGATAAATTAGTTTTTTCACTTAAATCTTTTAAAGTCATTTTTCGTTGTGTTCTTAAATGTTTTATTTTAGCTCCTATATGTTCGTTCATTCTATCCCTCTCTTTTTAAAAACATTTTCCTTAACTTAAATATACTATATTGTTATAAAATTGTCTATGTAATTTTATTGTATTATGAAATTTTTTTAGTAATAGTTAATTTATTAAAATTCAACTTTTATATCTTCCTTAATTTTTATATTTATTAAAAAAACTATAGGTTAAAATTAACCTATAGTTTTATTTCATCAGATTTTTCTTTTTTTAACATACAAACTATAAATCCTATAAATGTTATAGCAATTGACATTATATATAATATCTTAAGTCCGAACACATCAATACCAAGTCCTACTGGTAACTTTATAATAGATGATGATATTCCTATAGCCATTGATGTTATTGTTAAAGCTGTTGCTTGTATTTCACTTGAGAATTTTTCTTTTATGTAACCTATATATGCTACTAGCATAATTGAAAATGCAAGTGCTGTAAGTGGTGCTGTAATTATAAACATTGTTGGTGAACTTGCAAATAAGCAAGTTATCCATCTAAGTAAGAATGTTAATATACCTATTTTAAATACATTCTTATATCCATATTTTAATACTAACTTATTAATTTTTGCCATAAAGAATATTTCAGGTAAAGCAGTAAATATTACTAATGTTCCTATATCTCCTTGACTTGCGCCTAGTTCTATTAAATATAGACCTTGATATGCATTAGTAACTTCACTAATACTTATAGTACTTATTACTATAAGTAATAACCATAAATATGATTTATCTTTCAATAATTCTTTTAAATCTTTCTTTAAAGTAGATGTTTCCATTTTTTCTTCTTCATCATAATTTTTAGAATTTAAAAAAGGAAGTACTAATAAAGATACTATAAATAGTGTTATATATACTAAAAATATTATTCTAGAATTTGAAGTTACTTTTATAAGTTGTCCAGTTAAAAAACTTATTAAAGCAAATCCTACAGATCCACCACTTCTTATTATTCCATAGTTTACATTATTATGTTTACAGTAATCTGTAGCTATATTATCAGCTAAAGGAGATATTGCATATCTAAAAGCTTCAGCTAAAGTCGCTACTAAAAGTAATATTGGGAACATCTTAACACTAGAATACATACCCATTATTACACAGTTTATAGCTACACATATTCCAAGTATTTTTTTATCTTGTTTAGTTACATCCGTTATAATTCCCCATAATGGTACTACTAATATACCTATTATAGATGGGACAGATGTTATTATTCCTATTTGCGATGCAGATAGATTTAGTGCTCCATCTAAATATGGAACTATATATGGTATAAAAGCACCTAAGCCTCCATATATAAGCACATAATATAAATAATATTTCTTCATGTCTTGCCCCCTTCGGTCAGTTAAATACACTCTATTATATCATAATTTCGTTTATGTATGATAAAAAAAAAGAAAGGATTTCATTCTTTTTTTATTTGTTTATTTTTTATATTTTTAACCAAAAATGATATTTTTATTTTTAAATTTCTCCTTAATTTTGCAATTTTCATTGATTAAGTTACTTTTCATATTGCAAAAAATGCTATAATATATATAGTATATTACAAGTTCACATACTTAAGTTATATTAATTGTAAATATGAAAGGTCGTATTTTATGGATATAAGTAAAGAAAATATAGATAAGGTTGGATATTTAAACGAAAATTTTAAAATTTTCCATATAAAAGATATGAAGGATATTAAATTTGATTACCATCATCATGAATTTAATAAAATTACAATTTTAATCTCTGGAGATGTGGATTATTTGGTTGAAGGAAAATCTTATAAATTAAAACCTTGGGATATTTTATTTGTAAGTAATACAGAAATCCATAAACCAATTATAAATCCTGAAAAATTTTATGAAAGAATAGTTATTTGGATTAATCCTGAATATATAGAAAGCCACAATTACGGTGATGATTTATTTACTTGCTTTAATATATCTAGCAAAAACAAATCTAATTTACTTAGACTTAATCAAACTGACTTAGATAATATAAAAAATTTATTATTTAGTATTAAAGCTGCTGATAATTCTAGTGATTTTGGTCATTTTATACTTAAAAACTCTTTATTTATGCAATTTTTAGTGCTAATTAATAGATTGTCTCTTAAAAATGATAATACTTCAGATGGTGTTGAATATGATGAAACTATTCATCAAATATTTAATTATATAAATGAAAATTTAAATAAAGATTTATCAATAGATACAATAGCTAATAAATTTTTTATGAGTAAGTATTATTTAATGAGAAAATTCAAATCTCAAACTGGCAGTTCACTACATAGTTATATAGTTCAGAAACGACTTATATATGCTAAGTCATTAATAAAAAAAGGTTATCTTATGAGCGATGCATGTATTGAATGTGGTTTTAAAGATTACTCCAGTTTTGTTAGGGCTTTTAAAAAATCTTATGGCGTTTCACCTAAGCATTATTTAGATAGAATAAATGAGTTTGAAAAAAATCCTTTTGAAATAGAATAAAAAATGCTTAAATAAAATATTTAAGCATTTTTT
>ERZ1463036.53-NODE-53-length-26166-cov-21.430317_pt1 | contig 26166 bp, 28 predicted proteins | sample MGYA00564485_ERZ1463036 | MGnify/ENA primary metagenome ERZ1463036 (study PRJEB39244, sample SAMEA3635127) | Helicobacter pylori | study: EMG produced TPA metagenomics assembly of PRJEB11511 data set (Assembly of a 5300-year-old Helicobacter pylori... | reverse complement strand
TTTAGCAGATAGATTAGCAATGAAAGGATGGCAAATACCAGCATATCCATTACCAATTAATCTACAAAATACAATAATACAACGTATAGTATGTAGAGCAGACTTAAGTCATGATATGGCTGAATTATTCATAAGAGACTTAAAAATGGCTATAAATGATTTAAATAATGCCAATGTATTAGTTCATGGTAAAAAACAAGAAAATAAAAAATATGGATTTACTCATTAAGAATCACAAAAATTATTTAAAAAGAGTATGACTTCGTCATACTCTTTTTGTAATTACATATTTTTTCTAAGGTAATATCTAAAGTGTCTACTATTTAAAGTGTTAATATTTTGAGGAGAACAAAAGAACCTAGGATTAATGTAAGGGGCAAATTTTTCAAAAGACATTTTAAACTTAGGTACTCCTATATCTTTAGGTGCTATCTCATCTAACTCAAAGTATATAACGATTCCGTCATCTGTTATATAAAAAGCCTGATCTTCTGGAATATATAAATCGTAGTTTTCATAATATAAATCTCTATTTTGGCTTATTTTATAATTAACATAGTTAGTAATAAGTGTTATATAATCAACATTTTCTTTAAAAATATCTCTAAGGTAGATAGTTTTTCCATTATTTAAGTCAATATTAAAATTATTAAGTTGGTCATAAAGTAGGCCTTCATTTTCTACAAATCCTTTAAGTGTTAATATTGAGCTTAGTACATAGTTTTTATTAAATGTAATAACATAGCATGACATAATATTAAACTTTCTATCCATTTCATCTTCTTCTTTTAAGGTTCCCTCCTTAAAGTCATTGACATTGGCCTTTATAGTATTATTTAATTGGGAAAGTATAGAAGGGTTAACCTTAAAATATGTATTTTTAAAAGCATAAAAAGAAGGATACTGTAAATCATATGAAAATTTTCCATCTCTCCCAAAGTCTTCATTAAATTTTACATGCAACAAATTATATATACAGTTGTATCCAACTTGAGAATTTCTCATCATAAAATCGCCCCCTATTAAAAATCAATTATTATATAGAATATGCTAGGAAACTAAATAAAATTAATAAAAAATAAAATTATATATACATAAGAATAAGTATATAAAGTATTGAAAATACCGAAAATATTAGTTAAATATATGATATAATACATAGATTAAGAATAAAAATTTTAGGAGGACATAAATGTTATTATTAGCAGATAAATGGAAAGACTATGAACTTATAGATATGGGTAACGGAGAAAAATTAGAACGTTGGGGAGATATAGTTTTAAGAAGACCAGACCCTCAAGTTATGTGGCCAATACCACATGAAAGTGGATTATGGAAAAATCCTCATGGACACTACCACAGAAGTAGTAGAGGTGGAGGACAATGGGAGCATAAAAAAAAGTACCCAGAGAAATGGACTGTTAGCTACAAAGAATTAAAGTTTAATATAAGTCCAACAGGATTTAAGCATACAGGATTATTCCCAGAACAAGCAGCTAACTGGGATTGGTCAATGGATAAAATAAGAAATGCAGGTAGACCAATAAAAGTACTTAACTTATTTGCATATACTGGTGGAGCAACAGTAGCTTGTGCAGCAGCAGGAGCAGAAGTATGCCATGTAGATGCATCTAAAGGTATGGTAACTTGGGCTAAAGAAAATTTACATACATCAGGCTTAGGGGATAGAAAAGTAAGATTTATAGTTGATGATGTTGTTAAATTCGTAGAAAGAGAAATAAGAAGAGGTAATAAATATGATGCTATAATAATGGACCCACCTTCATACGGAAGAGGACCAAAGGGAGAAGTATGGCAAATAGAAGATAAGTTATATGGTTTAGTTGAGTTATGCACAAAAGTATTATCAGATAAACCTTTATTCTTCTTAATAAATTCATATACAACAGGATTATCACCAATAATACTTGAACACATATTAGATGCTACAGTAGCTAAGAAGGCTAAAGGTGGTAAAATATATGGCGGAGAGATAGGTATACCTGCATCTAAAGATGGTAAGGTATTACCATGTGGTATATTTGGAAGATGGGAGTCTAAGTAATGATTAAAGTCATATACGAAGACAATCATTTACTAGTTGTAGAAAAACCTGTAAATATATTATCTCAAGGTGATGATACAAATGATAAAGATATGGTAAATCTTTTAAAGCAGTATGTAAAAGAAAAGTACAACAAGCCAGGAAATGTTTATATAGGATTAGTACATAGATTAGATAGACCAGTCGGTGGAGTTATGGTGTTTGCCAAAACATCAAAAGCTGCTTCAAGATTATCTGATCAAGTAAGAACTAAAACTTTTAAAAAAACATATAGAGCAGTTATACATGGAACAATGAATAAAGAAAGTGATACTTTAAAAGATTATCTTTATAAGAATAAGAAAACTAATATGGTTAGTGTAGTAAAAAAAGACCATAAAGAAGCAAAGAATGCTGAATTAAGTTATAAAACTTTAAGTACTAAGGGTAAATTTAGCTTAGTTGAAATAGACTTAAAAACAGGAAGACCTCATCAAATAAGGGTACAATTTTCAAGTAGAAAACACCCTCTATTTGGAGACCAAAGATATGGACAAGATGTAAATAAAGTTGGACAACAAATAGCTTTATGGTCTCATAAAATAGAAATAGACCATCCTACGACAAAGGAAAGAATGGAGTTTGTTTGTGAACCACCACAAGAACATCCTTGGAATTTATTTGTTAAATAAAAACATTGTATTTGATAAATTGAGAAATATTTTTATATAAGCAAAAGAGCGAAGTACTTCAAAATTATTTAATAATCTGGAAGTACTTCGCTTTTAAATTTATAAGTTATTATCAAAACTTAGTGATAAAACACTATTTAGATTTATTAAGTCTATAGAATCTTCTTCAGTATTATATTGCATAGGATTAACACAAAAACCATTAGTTGTTGCATAAGCTAAAAATGTTAAAGCTAAAGGTATTAAAAATATTGTTGTTAATATTAATGTTATCATTTTATAACTCCTCCTAAAATATTTAATAGTCTATGTTAAATAATTGATATTTTAAAATTTAAATAAGTTGTTCTTTCTATATACATATTATAAGATAAATATACAAAAAAAGCCTTACGTACAGATAACAGATTGATTACATTAGTGTAAGATAAAAGGTAGGTAATTAGAAAATAAAAAAATGTAAACTATATAGTATAATAATTTAGATAATAAATTAAAATAAAAGGAGATATTATGGATAGATACAAAGGATTTTATATAGATAGACCAATGGGAAATAATATATTTTCTTATGAGGAAAGAAGTAATAAAAGTATATTTGTACCGTCATTAATCGAAGGTACTTTAGAAGATGTTGCTGTTGGTGAAGAAATAGTGTTTAATGAGATTGATGAAGATAAAGAGATAAAGGCTAAGGGTCTTAAAAATATGGTTTTTTATAAAAAGGAAGATAAGGACATCTATATTTTCGATAATCACAACCATGCTCTTTACTTTTGGATAAATAGCTTAAAATCAAATAAGTTTAAAAAAGGTTGTAAACTAGTGCATGTAGACCAACATAAAGATATGAGGGAACCTGAAAATTACAATGTAGATATGAATAGTCTTGATGATGTATTTAGATATACAAATGAAGTACTTAATGTAGGCAACTTTATACAACCAGCATTAAAGCACAATATTTTTTCAGAAGTAATAATAATTGATAGTTCTTATGGATTTGAAATGGATATAGAAGGAGAGTATGTGCTAGATATAGATTTAGACATATTTTCTAAAGATATGGAGTATATTTCTTATGATAAGAGAGTATCTAAAATAAAGGAATTAATAAAAGGTGCCAAAGTTATAACTATAGCAAGTAGCCCTTTCTTTATAGACCAAGAGTATGCCATAAAAGTATTAAAAGAATTATTTAATTGTGATATAATAGAAGAGTTAATCTAATAATTATATTATAGAAGGTTTTAGGAGGAAAAACGTATGAGTTTATATACTGAATGGAGAAACTTAAGTGATAACCATGAAAGTCAAGAAGCAGAAGTAAAGTTCTGGGAAGATTATTTAAAGGTAGAAGCTTCAATATACAACGAGTTATTAAACAATAAGCAAGAAGTTGTAGAAGGTGTAGTTAGCGAATTAGCTGCTAAGTACAATACATCAGTTGAATACTTCATGGGATTCATAGATGGAATAAGTGAAAGTTTAAAAGAAGACATAACATTAGAAACTATAGAGGCAGATAGCACTATAAAATTAGATATAGATTGGGAAAAGTTATACTACAACATGGTAGCTGTAGAAGCTCATTGGTTATATAACTTACCAGGCTGGAATGAAATATTACCAGAAGCTAAGAGAAAAGAATTACAAAAAGCTTACAAGACATCTAAGACAGTTGTTAAAGAAGAAAAAGTTGGAAGAAATGACGCTTGTCCATGTGGAAGTGGAAAGAAATATAAGAAGTGTTGTGGAAAGTAAGGTAAATTTATGTTTATTCTAAGATACATGAACGAAGAGGATGATTTATCAGTAAAGGAATTTACAAACTTAAGTGAAGTAAAAAGCTATATATCTGAAAACAGTCTAGAAAGAACATGGCATCAAATAGAAGAAATAAAAAAAGTAATACCTAACTTAAAAGAAGATTAATATGTAGGTTACTCTGATGATTTTGAATTATTGGAGTAACCTTTTTTAGTTAGTGCTTTAAATATGTTTGCAGAAGATTGTTTATAATTGATATATTTATATGTTCTTTTTTATTTTCGTAACTTTATATCTAGTTAATGATATATATATTGTTTATTGAAAAACGATAAAATATATTACAATCGAATAAAGAAAAATAGATAATAAAGGAGTTAATAATTTTTAAAAAAGAAAAGAATTATTTTAAAAATTTGATTTGTATAATTATTATAGGTATCTTAACACTAGGTATATATATGGGGGTTAAGATAAACAAAGATCCTTCTTTTTTAGATGAAATGAGAACATCAATTAGAACTGATAAGTATTTTGTAAAAATAGAACAAGATGGTGTGATCGAAAATAACAAAGAAAAAAATCATTGGATATACAAATATGAAACAACAGCCTATAACAAAAAAGGTAAGTCGATTAAGGTAAGTTTTTATGCAGATAAAAACTTGAAGAAAGGTGCATATATATGTGTACATGTTGGAGGCACTGGAGAGAAAAAAGATATCTATGGGGTTGATAGTTTTGAGGAAGTAAATATTAACGAGGTACCTAAATTAGCTAAAGAAAAATTAGATATGAAGTAATATGATTTTCCAAGTACAATAATTTTGATAATGTAGAAAACTTTAATTCTATAACATAACAAAATGCGCATTATTTACTAATGTGCATTTTAAGTATAATAAATTATTAGATATATTATTATAAAATTAATAGTTTTAATACCTAAGTCAATAATAATCTAATGGTACTATATTAGTTGTTTATGTCTGCTAAGTCTTTCGCTATTTGAGCTGCAACTCTTGCATTGTTATAAACTAACTCTATGTTAGAATCTAAACTCTTACCAGCAGTTATTGTCTTAACCTTATCTAATAAGAAAGGAGTAACTTTTTTACCTGCTATATTTTTCTCTTCAGCTTCTTTTAAAGCAGATTCTATAGCATTTGTTATAGTATCATAATCCATTTCGTGCTCTGTAGGTATTGGATTACCTATAACCATACCACCTTTTAAATTTAAGTCCCATTTAGCTTTTAAAGCAGTAGCAACTTCCATAGAAGAATCTACTCTATAGTCAACACCAAATCCACTTCTTCTTGTGTAGAAAGCAGGGAATTCATCTGTGCCAAATCCTACTACAGGTACACCGTTAGTTTCTAAATATTCTAATGTTAAACCTATATCTAATATAGATTTAGCTCCTGCACATATAACAGCAACATTTGTATTAGCTAATTCTTGTAAATCAGCAGATATATCGAAAGTTTTTTCTGCTCCTCTATGAACTCCACCAATTCCACCAGTGGCAAATACTCTAACTCCTGCCAAATCAGCTAATATCATAGTAGTAGCTACTGTAGTAGCACCAGTTAATTTTTTAGATATAATAAAAGGTAAATCTCTTCTACTAGCTTTAACAACATCTTTGCTTGTTCCTAAGAATTCTATTTCTTCTTCAGTAAGGCCAACTTTTAACACACCATCTATGATAGCAATTGTAGCTGGAACTGCTCCATTTTCTCTTATTATTTTACTTACGTTTTTTGCCATTTCTACATTTTTAGGATATGGCATACCATGAGAAATTATAGTAGACTCTAATGCAACTACTGGTTCCCCTGCTTCTATAGCTTTTTTAACTTCTGGATGTACTTGTAAATATTTTTCTAACATAAAATCATCTCCTTAAGTATTTTTTCAACATTGTCTACAGACATATTTGGATTTATTGTATTTTTATGTGATAGCGCTATTATTGATGATGCTACAGAGAATTTAGTTGTATACTCTAGGTCAAAATCATTCATATGACAATACACTAAACTTGCTGTAAATGCATCTCCTGCCCCTGTTGCATTAACTATATCAACCTTTACCCCATCTAATTTAATGGAATTTTCTTTAGCCGCAGAAAATACACCATCTTTTCCAAGTGTAATAAATACTTTATTTACTCCTTGATCTAATATGATTTTAGAACAAAGTTCTAAGTCTTTTAAATTATTTATTTCTATTCCAGATAAAGCTTCGGCTTCAAGTTTGTTTAGCTTTACAGTGTGGAATCGTCCTATTATATCTTTTATCTTCATACACTTTGCTGTTGAAACAGTATCAACAAATATAGGAATATGAGAATACTTAGAAGTTATATATTCTATAGCCTCTTTAGATAAATTTGTATCTATTACAATTGCTAATGACTCATTAATAAACTGATGTTTTGAGTTTATATATGAAGTATCTATTTTTTCTAAAATGTCCATATGAGATATAGCTACTTGCATATCATTAGAATCGTTTAATATTGAAACATATATTGAAGTCGGCATTTCATTTGAAACAAAGCAATCTTCAACATCTATTCCAAGTCCTTTACATTCTGATAGTATCTTATTTCCATATAAATCATTTCCAATGGCAGAAATAAGCTTAGTATCTACCCCTAATCTACACATATTTTCAGCTATATTTCTCCCGACACCACCTAAAGATATATCAACCTTACCTGGATTAGAGTCAAACATAACAAGAGGTGAGTTAGTAGACCCTTGAATATCCATATTAGAACCGCCGATTACAGTTACATAATTACTTTTATTTAATATATAACCTTTTCCCCTGATATAACCTTTTTTCATTAGGTTAGTTATATGTACTGCAGTGGAAGAACGAGTTATAGATAGTCTATCCGCTAGTTCTTGTTGAGAAATCATAGGATTTTCTTTCAAAATATCTAAAATTTCTTTTTCTCTATCAGTCATATTTATCTCCTGAAATAAATATTTGCTTATATCGATAAGCATTTGTTTAATATTATATTAACATTATTTTTCCAATTTTTCAACAATAAAATGTTTTTATTCTTAAGGAACAAAAAAAAGTATCGAACATAATATAGATTAAGATAACAGTTATTAGGGAGGACGAATATGAATATAGGAGATATAGTAGTAAGAAAATCATATGGGAAAGATATAGTATTTAAAATAATAGCTTTTAGCATAGATGAAAATAATGAAAAAGTGGCAATATTAAAAGGGGTAGCATTTAGAATATTAGCTGATGCACCAATAGATGATTTAGAGGCAGTAAGATTACCAAATATAAGAGATGTTTTATTAGATAAAAATGTAGAGTCCTTGATATCTCAATCAATGAGAAAAGCAAAGGAAAGAGAAAAAAAGATGAATAGGGCAGTTCCGAAATTACAAATGAATACAAATGTTTATGGTATACCAGGAAAGGTCCTTCAAATTGATGGAGATAAAGAATATCTAAAACTATGCTTAGATGTTTATACAGAGTTAGGAATACCGGCAGTCGGAATTGCTATACCAGAGCCTAATCAGTATAAAGAAGTACGAGCACTGTTAGAAAAACATAATCCAGATATACTTGTAATCACTGGTCATGATGCTTTAACTTCTAAAAAAGGTAACACTACAGATTTAAGCAATTATAAAAATTCTATGAATTTTATTAAAACAGTAAAACAAGCTAGAAAGTGGCAACCTAACCTAGATAATTTAGTTATATTTGCTGGAGCATGCCAGTCAAATTATGAACAGTTAATCAAAGCAGGAGCAAATTATGCAAGCTCTCCAGGGAGAATAATGATACATGCTCTAGATCCAGTTTTTGTGGTAGAAAAAATAGCTTGCTCAAGAATAGATACCATAGTACCAATAGAAGAGGTAATAGAGCAAACTGTTACAGGTATGAAGGGTATAGGCGGGTCAGAAACAAGAGGTAAATTTAGATGGGCTATGCCTAAGTCTATAATTAATTAAAAATAATACCAAATTATATTGTATATTTTAAAAAATACTATTGACTTTTTTATCAAAAATATATAAAATAATTAGTTTGAATATTTGACAAAACCTCTTAAATATGATATTATGTAAACATATAATCGTTTAAGAGAAGGTGATATTATGGCCACTGTTCAAACGCTAGATAATATAAGAACTAGCTTAGAGAGGCACTTAGGTAAAAAGATTTTACTTAAGGCAAATAAGGGAAGAAAACAGATTGTTACTAAGAAGGGGATACTAGAAAATGTTTATCCAAGTGTATTTGTCGTAAAAATATATGACGAAGCAAATGGTTATTCAAGAGTATCTTACAGTTACTCTGATTTATTAACATCTAACGTAAAGTTGAAAGTATTTAAACATCAAGATAAATTAAGTGTAAGTTAAAATTATACCTATCAAAAATAGGTGTAATTTTTTTTTTGTTCCTTAAATATAAATATAGTGTGATAGTTTTATTTAATACAGGGGGGACGAAGATGGAATTAATTAAAGATGTAATTAAAGTAGATAATAGAATAGACTTCGGTAAATTTCAAACGTTTATAGAATCAGAGGTAGTTGTACCAGATAAAAAAGCAGATGTATATGACATTATAAAAACAGAAGGTTACATAGCAATTAAAAAAATAGAGGTGGCAGATGGCAAAATACATTGTAGAGGAAGTTTCAACTATAATGTAATATATATAACAGATGATAAAAATACTGTTTCTAGTGTAGATGGAAGAATCGATATAAATGAAGTTATAGAAAAGGATAATATAGTCCAAGACATGGAATATATGTTATATCCCGAAATTGAACATGTTGATTGTACTATTATGAATGAAAGAAAGATAAAAGTTGGTGCTCTTATGAATGTAAGAGGTAGCTTATTTGACAAAAAGAGATTAGATATAGTTAAAGATGTATCTCAAGTTGAAGGTATACAAAAACATAGAAAAGAGATAAGTTATCAAGACATTATAGGTATAGAGAGAACAGAAAGTGTAATAAGGGATACTATAAATGTTAATACAGAAGAAATACAATCTATAATAAGTTTAAATCCAAATGCTAGAATAAAAGAAACTAGGATAGCAGACAATAAAGTAATAGTTGGTGGGGTACTAGAAGTAAACCCGTTGGCTTGTACATATGATGGTGAACTAGTAGAGTTAGATAGAATTGGTATAGATTTTACACAATTTATAGAGGTTCCTGGAGCTTGTGATGGTATGAAAGAAGAAGCTATGTTATTTATGGGAGATTTTAACCATACATTTAAGCAAAATGGAGATAGTAATACGGGCATACTAGATATAGATTGCACAGTTAGTAGTAAAGTTAAAGTAACAGATGAAACTACGAGAGAGGTATTACAAGATGCGTACTCTCCTCAAAAAATACTAAAATTTGATCATAGAGCTATAGATGTAAATAAAATATTATACAGTGGAACAGAAAAATTTGTTGTAAAAGAAAGCATAAAGAATGATAAAGATGATATACAAATAAAGGATATAGTTAGTGTTTGTCCATCAATATCAATAGAAAATGCTTATATAGAAGATAATAAGAGTGTTATCCAAGGTATAGTAAGAGTAGATATTCTTTATGTTCCAGTGGAAGGGCTAAAAATGGTTTATAGAATAAGTGAAGAAATTCCTTTTGAACATGATATAGAGATAGATAGATTAACAGATACTTGTAAGGTATTTAATACAGTTAGTATAGAAAAAATAGATGTAGACTTAAATAGAGATGAAATAGATATTAATATGAAAATAAAGAGATTTATAGAGGGTATAGACAAGAAATCAGAAAGTTTCATAATAAAAGGTGATGATTTAGGAATTTATGATTTATCTAAGGCTCCAAGTATAATAGTTTATATATGCAAAGAAGGAGATAGTCTTTGGAATATAGCTAAGAAATATAATACTACAGAGGAAGAGATAGCAGAGGTTAATGAGATAAAAGTTGATGAACCATTAAGACCAGGAAAATGTTTAATATTAGAAAAGAAGGTCGTTTTAGCAGATTAAAATATATTGTAAAAAATAAAATAATAGGGGGGACAATCCCCTATTATTTTATTTTTTGTAGTATAATGTTAATAGCTGAGAATACATTATACTATATACAAGGAGGATATGATGAATTCTATAGAATTAAAAAGTAGAGCAAAAATTAATCTATCTATAGATGTGCTAGGAAAAAGAGACGACGGGTACCATCTAGTAGAAATGATAATGCAGACAATTGACTTGTATGATGTTATAAAGATAAAGCAATTAGATACAAATGACGTCGTTATAAAGAGCAATAGTAGCCATATACCACTAGATAATGACAATATAGTATACAAAGCTATTGAACTTTTAAGGCAAAGATTTAATATAAATAAAGGGATTGAGGTATTTATAGAGAAAAATATACCTGTAGCGGCAGGTATGGCAGGTGGAAGTTCAAATGCAGCAGCAGTATTAGTTGGACTTAACAAACTATGGAAATTAAATTTAACAGAGCAAGAGTTACAGGAGCTAGGTTTAAAGTTAGGAGCAGATGTTCCATACTGTATTTCTGGGAAAACTGCATTAGCAGAAGGAATTGGAGAAAAACTTAGTTACATAAAAGGGCTGCCTAAAAATATAAGTATACTTATATGTAAGCCTAACCTATTTGTGTCTACAAAAGATGTATATCAAGGTTTAGACTTAAATAATATAGAAAATAGACCTAATAATAAACTTTTAATTGAGTGTCTAGAAAAAGGGGATATAGATTCCTTATCAAAAAATATGTCAAATGTATTAGAAAATGTAACTAGTAAAATTCATAAGGAAATAAATGAAATAGAAGAAATAATGATGGCTAATAGTGCTTTAGGTTCTATGATGAGTGGTAGTGGACCTACAGTATTTGGATTATTTGATAAATCTGAAAATGCACTAAAGTGTAAAGACATACTATTACAGCAATATTCTCAAGTATATGTTGTAAGCAGTAGTGAAAAAGGAGTTGAAATTTGTGGATAACTTAACTAAATTAAATCTAGATGATTATAAGCCACTAAGAGATGTAGTATTTGAAAATCTTAGAGAAGCAATAGTAGAAGGAAAGTTAAATCCAGGACAAAGATTAATGGAGGTTCAGCTAGCAGAACAGTTAGGCGTAAGTAGAACTCCAGTTAGAGAAGCTATAAGAAAACTTGAGTTAGAAGGGCTTGTTGTTATGTTACCTAGAAAAGGTGCTTATGTAGCTAATATGTCATTAAAAGATATAATAGACGTATTAGAAATAAGAGCAACACTAGAAGGGTTAGCATCATCTTTAGCAGCAGAAAGAATAAATCCAGAAAATATAAAAGAACTTGAAAAAATAGCGAAAGAATTTGAAGAAAGTGCTAAAAGCTCAGATGTTGATGCCCTTCTTAAAAAAGATGTAGAATTTCATGAGTGTATATTTAAATCAACTAACAATAAAAAACTTCATCAGTTGATAAATTCTTTATGGGAGCAAGTATACAGATTTAGAGAGACATACATAGCTGATTATGAAACAGTGAAAAATATAATAGATGAACATAAAGCTATTGTAGATGCAATAAAAAAGGGAGATAATGAACTTGCTAAGAAATATGCTAAAGAGCATATTGAAAAAGCAGAAAACTTTATGATAGAAAGAACAGTGAATAATAAAGAAATTTAAAAGAAGGTAAAACCTTCTTTTTTTATTGTAACAAAATAAAAAAATTTCTATTTTTTATAAACAAATTAAAAATAGAATTCTTATGTATGATATAAAGTAATTTAAAATTCAAATGCAAAAGTATAAAAAAGTGCAGATTGGATATACTCAAAATAGAAATATTTTGAGGGGGAAATAATTATGAATAAGATAAGGATAAGATTGATAATATTAGTATTAAGTCTTATAGGCGTTATAAGCCTAATGACACTAACTATAAATGGAGAGGTCAAAAATATAAATTCATTATCAGAAAATTATAAAGATAAGTTAATTAGATTTCATGTTATAGCAAATAGTGATTCAGATGAAGATCAAGAACTAAAGCTAAAAGTAAGGGATGCGGTTATTGAGTATCTTCAACCTAAACTATCAAAATCAAAAAATATAAGCCAAAGTGAAGAAATAATAAAGAATGAATATGACCAAATAGAAAAAATAAGTGAGAATATTATAAAAGAAAATGGATATACTTATGACATAAAGGTAGGGATAGAATATAGTAATTTTCCAACTAAGCAATATTCAAGTGTAGTTCTTCCAGCAGGGGAATATAAGGCTTTGAAGATAGTTATCGGAGAGGGAACAGGCAAAAATTGGTGGTGCGTAATGTTTCCACCTTTATGTTTTATAGATGAAGAAAATGGAGTTATAGATAAGGCTACAGATGAAAAGTTAAAGGAAGTATTAACTGAAGAAGAATACAATTTAATAACTCATAAAACTAAAGAAGAAGTTAGTAGAGTAGAAGTTAAATTTAAAATAGCAGAAATCATAGATTCAATATTAAAAAACTAAAGGAGTGACATAAGAATGGGCAGGTGCTATAAATCTATAGTATCGTTAATTATTTTATTCTACATGTTGTTATGTACGAATGTGGTACTAGCAGAAGGAAAAGATTTAGGAACAAGTGAAGTACCTACTGTAGAAGAAGGTATTACCAAAAAACAAGAAAAGGAAGTTTTAAACATAACAAATGATGAGCTTTTATTGTTATCTAGATTAGTGTCAGGAGAAGCCAGAGGAGAATCTTATGAGGGTCAGGTAGCAGTAGCGGCAGTTGTTATAAATAGAGTAAAAGATCCTAGATTTCCAAATACAATAAGAGATGTTATATATCAGAAAAATGCTTTTTCTGTTGTAAATGATGGTTCAATAAAAATGGATCCAACAGAAAGTGCATATAAAGCAGCAAGAGAAGCTTTATATGGAACCGATCCAACTAACGAATCTATATATTTTTGGAATCCAGATATAGCCACTTGCAAGTGGATAAAAACTTTGAGTCCTCATATGAGAATAGGGAACCATGTGTTTGCAAAATAATAGTGAAAATTGATGAAAAATGCGCAAAAAGGAGCTTGGCTCCTTTATTTTTTTGTTATAATGGACTATAATAATCATTTAGATAGTAAAATGCATATAATATTTGAATTAGAAAATAAACCAGAAAGGTGAGATTGTTAATGAGCAAACTTAATGTGGCTTTAATATTTGGTGGAAAATCAGGAGAGCATGAAGTTTCTTTATCTTCAACTGCTTCAATATATAAACATATAGATAAAAATAAATACAATGTATTTACAATAGGAATAACTAAAGATGGAAGATGGATGTATTATGAAGGTAGTGAAGAGAACATAAAAAATGGCCAATGGGAGAATTTAGCTAATAAAAATGTTGAAATAAACCTTATACCTGTTGGAAATAGAGAAGTAGGTATAAAATTTGAAGATGGAAGATTTGAAAAGATAGACGTATTATTCCCAGTTTTACATGGACCATATGGAGAAGATGGTAAAATACAAGGATTATTTGAGATAAGCCAAATACCATATGTTGGTTGTGGTGTTTTAGCTTCAAGCGTTGGTATGGATAAACTTGTATGTAAAAAAGTATTCTCTCAAATGGGATTACCCCAAGTAAATTATACTTATACAACTAAAATAGTATTTAACAATAACACAGAAGAAGAACTAAACAAAATAGAAAGAGAGCTAGATTATCCTGTATTTGTAAAACCTGCTAATTTAGGTTCAAGTGTTGGTATATCTAAAGCAACAAATAGAAAAGAACTTTTAAATGGAATAAATGAAGCTTTAAAATTCGATTCAAGAATAGTTTTAGAGCAAGGTGTAGATGCAAGAGAAATAGAAGTTTCTGTTTTAGGAAATGAAGAAGTTAAGGCTTCTATAGCAGGAGAAATAAAGCCAGCTAAAGATTTCTATGATTATGAGGATAAATATATAAACGGAGCATCTACTTATGAAATACCAGCTAAAATAAGTGATGCAGATATGGAAAATATAAGAAAGATGGCAGTAGATGCATTTAAAGGAATAGATGGTAAAGGACTTTCAAGAGTAGACTTCTTTATAGACAGAAAGTCAGGAGAAATATTCATAAATGAAATAAACACATTACCAGGGTTTACTAATATAAGTATGTATCCTAAAATGTGGGAAGTAACAGGATTAGAATATTCTAATCTAATAGATAAATTAATAGAGTTAGCAATAGACTCTAAGAAGTAAAGCAGGTGTTTATGATGAGTGATAGCCCTATAGGGGTATTTGATTCTGGATTAGGTGGATTAACAGTCTTAAAAGAAATAATGAAAATCTTACCTAATGAAAATATAATCTACTTTGGGGATACAGCAAGGGTTCCCTATGGTCCTAGATCAAAGGATACAGTAATGAAATATACCTTCCAAGCAATAAACTTTTTAATATCTAAAGGTGTAAAAGCTATTGTTATAGCTTGTAATACAGCCACTGCTAGATGTTTAAAAGAGGCTAATGAAAAATATGATATACCTATAATAGGTGTTATAGAAGCAGGAGCTAGAACAGCTGCATATTCTACAAAAAATAAAATAGTAGGTGTTATTGGAACAGAAGGTACGGTACGTTCTAAAGCTTATAATGCAGAAATAGCTAAAATAGATAAAGATATAAAGATAATAGATAAGGCTTGCAATTTATTTGTGCCGATAGTAGAGGAAGGTTGGGCAAATACAGAAATAGCTAGACTAACAGCTGAAAAATATTTAGAAGAGCTAGTTAATGAAGGGATAGACTCTTTAGTGCTAGGATGCACTCACTACCCAATATTAAAGAGAACTATTGGAGAATATGTTGGAGAAGATATTAAATTAGTGAATCCAGCTAAAGAAACTGCTATGGATTTGAAAAAAGTACTAGAAGAAGAAGATATATTAAGAAAAGATGGTAATGAAAGAGTATATTATGAATACTATGTCTCTGATATACCTGAAAAATTTGCTAGTATAGCCACAGAGTTTATAAAAAGAGATATAGATAATGTAAATCATGTTGAAATACAAAAGTACTAATCAACAAATATAAACTTTAGATATTATCTAAAGTTTATATTTGTTTTAGGAGGAAAAAGAAGTGAATGCTAAAATAAATATAGTTACAACACAATATGAAAAGAAAAGAGTACTAGATACTATTAGACAACAGGCTGATGCAAACATATACTATAAAAATGAAGATTTATATGTAGTTTATAAGGAAGTGGAAATGGATAAACCAACTACAACAACTATTAAAATATCTGATAATAAGGTTAGTATAAAGAAGTTCGGTGAAGTAAATTCTACTATGAATTTTGAAAAGGGAGTTGTAAATGAAAGTAAATATAGAACTCCACAAGGTTTATTTATAATAGAGACTAAAACAAGAGATTTAAAAATAGATAAAAAAGCAGAAAACTGCATAAAATTAAATATAGATTATGACATAAATATAATGGATTTGTTTAACGGTAGAAATAAAATAGATATTTTGTTAGAAATTAAAGAATAATAGAAATATATAAATTTTATAAAGGTAGTTAAAGTACTACCTTTTATTTAATTTATTTGGTATTATAATAACTATACTAAACTTTGAATGTTTTAAAAAACGTACAAGGGTTTATAGTTTTTTTATAGAAACTTTATACATAAAAAGTTACTAAAAACTAGATGTAAGAGGTATTAATATATGATATTTGAAAAAGTACTAAGTACTATAAATAAATATAATCTAATAGAAAATGGAGATAAAATAGTTTTAGGACTTTCTGGGGGACCAGACTCTGTTTGTCTATTACATATACTTTATAGACTAAAAGAAAAACTAGATATTGAAGTATATGCAGCTCATTTAAATCATCAAATAAGAGGTATAGAAGCACAAAAAGATGCACTATATATAACTCAACTTTGTGAAAATTTAGGAGTAACATCCTTTGTTAAATCTATAGATGTACCTAAGTACTGTAAAGAAAATGGTTTATCTGTAGAAGAAGGTGCAAGAAAACTTAGATATGAAATGTTTGAAGAAATAAAGCAAAAGACAAAATCTAATAAGATAGCTATAGGTCATAACCTAAATGATCAAGCAGAAACTATACTTATGAGAATAATGAGAGGGACTGGACTTCAAGGATTAAGAGGAATAGAATATATAAGAGACAACAATATAATAAGACCTATATTAGATATAGATAGAAAAGATATAGAAGCTTATTGTGAAAAATACGAATTAAACCCAAGAATAGATCATACAAATCTAGAAACTATATACACCAGAAATAAAATAAGATTAGAACTTATACCATATATGAAGGATAATTTTAATCCAAATGTAATAGAATCTATAGTAAGAATGAGTAATAGTTTAAAAACTGACAGCGATTATATCCAAGAAGAATCAGAAATTAAATTTAAAGAAGTTTCCAATTTACAAGAAGATGCCTGCGAAATAGATATACAAAAGTATTCAAAACTTCATGATGCTATCAAGGTAAGAGTATTAAGAAAAGGTATAAAACATATACTTGGAGATACTAATTTTGTAGACCAAAAGCATATAGAAGACATTATGCAATTAGAAGATAATAAAAAGATAGATAAAATGATAACCCTTCCAAGGGGGATATTTGCATATAGAAGAAAAAATACTATACTATTAATTAATAAAGAAATAGTTAACGAAACTATAGAGTTTTGTTATAATTTACCTAGTAACGGTTTTATTAAAGTAAAAGAACTTAATTTAGTTTTAGAAACTCAAACAATGAATATAGATAGATATAAGAGTATGAAACTAGATAAGAAATCTAAAGGTTTTGATTTTGATAAAGTAAAAGGGGGTATAGTAGTAAGAAGTAGAAAAGAAGGCGATAAGATAAAGCTTTCAGCAGGAAGCAAAAAAATAAAAGACTTATTTATAGATTTAAAAATACCTAGAGAAGAAAGATGCAATGTACCTATAATAGTAGATGAGCAAGGTATCTTATGTGTAGGTGATTATAAAAATAGTGAAAATTACAAAATAGACAATAGTACAAAGGAAGTCTTAAAGATTACCTTTAAGAAAATATAGAATAAAACGATATAGGAAAGGAGGACTTCTTTTGAATAAATTTTTCAAGGGAATAGGTTTCTACCTACTAATATTTATAATCATAGTAGGAATAGTACAGTTTTCAGGAAAACCTACTGAAAAGATAGAAAATATGCAGTTCTCTAAGGTATATAGAGAATTAGAAAAAGGAAATGTATCAAGAATACATTTTGTTGATGGGACTGCAGTAGAAGGAACTATAAAAAACTCTAACGTAAAGTTTAGGTCATATGTTCCAAAAGAAGTAATGGGAGATAAATTAGCTAATGAAATCTTAAGTCAAGCTATGGAAGGTAAATTAGTGTTTGGTGGAGAGCCAAGACCATCAACTCCTTGGTTTGTAGAAATGTTACCGACACTATTATTAATATTCTTCATGGTAATAATATGGTTTGTCTTCATGAATCAGTCTCAAGGCGGAGGCGGAAAGGTTATGAACTTCGGTAAGTCAAAAGCTAAGGTTCATAAAGATGACGAAAAAACTAGAGTTACATTTAAAGATGTAGCAGGTTTAAATGAAGAAAAAGAAGATTTACAAGAAGTTGTAGACTTCTTGAAAAATCCTAAAAAGTATATTGATTTAGGAGCAAGAATACCAAAAGGTATACTTATGGTAGGTCCTCCGGGTACAGGTAAGACTTACTTATCAAGAGCAGTTGCAGGAGAAGCAGGAGTTCCATTCTTTAGTATAAGTGGTTCTGACTTCGTTGAAATGTTTGTTGGGGTAGGGGCATCTAGAGTTAGAGACCTATTTGAACAAGCTAAAAAGAATGCACCAGCTATAATATTTATAGACGAAATAGATGCTGTTGGTAGAAAAAGAGGAGCAGGTCTTGGTGGAGGTCATGATGAGAGAGAACAAACACTTAACCAACTTCTAGTTGAAATGGATGGTTTTGGTGTTAATCAAGGAATCATAATAATGGCTGCAACTAATAGACCAGATATACTTGATCCAGCATTACTTAGACCAGGAAGATTTGATAGACAGGTAGTTGTAGGAGCACCAGATGTTAAAGGTAGAGAAGCTATATTCAAGGTTCATTCTAAGAATAAGCCATTAGCAGATGATGTTAATATTGAAGTTTTAGCTAAGAGAACACCTGGATTTACTCCAGCAGATATAGAGAACTTAATGAATGAAGCTGCTATATTAACAGCTAGAAAAAGAGAAAAGAAAATCCAAATGGAAACAATAGAAGAAGCTATAACAAAAGTTATAGCAGGTGTTGCTAAGAAGTCTAGAGTAATAAGTGAACCTGAAAGAAGACTTACAGCATATCATGAAGCAGGTCATGCCGTTTGTGCGCATGTACTTGAACATGTAAGCCCAGTTCATCAAGTTACAATAGTACCAAGAGGAAGAGCAGGAGGATTTACTATGCAACTTCCTGTTGAAGATAAATTCTATGCAACGAAGAATGAAATGAAAGAAAACATAGTTGTCTTACTAGGTGGTAGAGTTGCTGAAGAATTAGTTTTAGATGATATATCTACGGGAGCATCAAATGACTTAGAAAGAGTAGCATCTACAGCTAGAAGTATGGTTACTAAATATGGAATGAGTTCAAAGCTTGGACCTATGGCATTTGGTGATCAAGAGGATGAGGTATTCCTAGGAAATAGCTTCAATTCTAAAAAGAATTACTCAGAAGAAATAGCTTATGAAATAGATAAGGAAGTAAGCAGAATAGTTGATGAAGCGTATGCTAGAACTAAAAAATTATTACAAGATAATATGGATAGTTTAGAGTATATAGCTCAAGCATTATTAGTACATGAAACTTTAGATGCAGAACAATTTATAAAAGCTTTTGATAAAGAATTGCCTTTAGAAAATAATGAATCTAAAGTTGATACAACTGCTATAACAACAGAAGAGTCTGAAGTAAAATATAATAACCTAGAAAATACTACAAATGAAGACACTACTCAAAATGATATAGATAACAAGTAGTATAAAAAAGAACCTTGATTAATCAAGGTTCTTTTTTATACTATAAATCTATAATGCATTTAGTATATTAATAAAATATAAAATTAAAGCTAATAGAATAGGTTATAAATCTTTTTATAATGAATGGTGATATTTTTGTTCTCATTGAATAGATAAAGTTTTAGAGTATTAAATAAATAGTTATTTTGTTAGAATGCTAATTAATGTAATGTTTATTAAAAATAAATTAAAATTAAAAGTTATTTGAAATATGAAAATATTAATAGATAATGTATAATTAGTTATAAATTAAAAAAATAATACGGTTGTATAAAGTTTTTATAGATAGAGGTGAAGGATGAGAAAGAAGATAATACAAGAAATATTAGATAATAAAAGTAAATTTATTTCAGGGGAAGAATTATCTAAAAAATTAGGAATATCTAGAACAGCTGTTTGGAAACATATAAAATCTCTTAGAGAAGAGGGATATAATATTGAATCAGTAAACAAGAAAGGATATAGATTGATAGAAAAGCCTGATGATTTACTTACTTATGATAATATATATCATAATCTACATACTAAAATTTTAGGTAAGAAAATTATTCATTTCGACACAATTGGTTCTACAAATGATTATGCTAAGAAGATAGGTGATGAAGAGTCTGAAGGTACAGTTATTATAAGTGAAGAGCAAACAAAAGGTAGAGGTAGGCTAGGTAGGAATTGGCATTCTAATTCGTATGAAGGGATATGGATGAGTATAATACTTAAACCGAATATAGTTCCATATAAGGCACCATTCATAACATTAATAGCAGGAGCAAGTATCGTGGAAGCTTTAAAAAAGCTAGGTGTAAATGCTAAAATTAAATGGCCAAACGACATTATATTAAATGAAAAAAAAATATGTGGAATATTAACTGAACTATCCGCAGAAATAGAAAGAATTAATCATATTGTCTTAGGTATTGGAATAAATGTAAAAACTATGGAGTTTTCCCAGGAAATATGTGATGTAGCTACATCTCTATATAAGGAAAATTATATTGTATCTAGAGTCGATATAGTAAGGAATATATTATTAGAATTTGAAAGTCTGTATCTAGAGTATATAAATAATAATTCAAAAGAAAAAGTTTTAGATGTTTGCAGAAGACATTCAGCTATAATTGGAAAGGAAATATACAGCATAAGAGGCGAAGAAAAAGAATTAGTTAGATGTTTAGATATAAATGAAGAGGGAAATTTAATTATAAATAGAAATGATGGTTCTATTGAAGAGATTATATCAGGAGAGATTTCTATAAGGGGGATTAAAGGATATGTATAATAATATTTTAGATGTAAAAGGCATAAAAGTAGGTCAAGTTCAAGATACTGAAGGGTTAACAGGATGCACTGTTGTTATATGTGAAGAAGGTGCTACGTGTGGAGTAGACGTTAGAGGTTCAGCGCCAGGTACAAGAGAAACTGATTTATTAGATCCTATAAATATGATACAAAAAGTACATGCAGTTGTTCTGTCTGGTGGCTCTGCATTTGGATTAGAATCTACATGTGGAGTAAGCAAATACTTGGAAGAGCATAATATAGGGTTTGATGTTGGAGTAGCTAAAGTACCTATAGTAGTTGGAGCTGTATTATTTGATTTAATAGTAGGGGATCCAAAATGTAGACCAAATATAGATATGGGGTATAAAGCTTGTGAAGCTGCTACAAATAAAGAGTTAAGACAAGGTAATTATGGTGCAGGATGTGGAGCTACAGTAGGAAAGATAAGAGGGCCAGAATACTGTATGAAAGGTGGAATAGGAAGCTATTCTATAAAACTAGAAAATGGATTAGTTGTATCTGCATTAGTCGCTGTAAATGCTTTTGGAGATGTGTATGAAGATGGGAAATTAATAGCTGGGGTTTTAGATGATAGTAAAAAGAAAAATCTTAGCACTTATGATATTTTGAAAGAAGGATTCTCAAAAGGTGGATTTAGTGTAGATAACACTACTATAGGGGTAGTTGTTACTAATGCTAAGCTGGATAAAGCAGGGTGCAAGAAAGTGTCTCAAGTGGCACATAATGGTTATGCAAAATCTATATTCCCTATACATACACCTCATGACGGAGATACAATTTTCACAATGGCTACAGGGGAAATAGAGTCAGATATAACTTTAGTTAGTTCTATAGCTACAGAGGTTGTAGAAAAAAGTGTAATAAATGCGATAAAAAATGCAAATTCTATAAAGAATATACCTTCATATAAAGAAATAATAGGAAAATAAGAATTGTTGACAATGTTATTTCCTATTGATACAATTATTCTTGTTACAGCTGGCATCCTTGAGATATAGGAGCCTGACTTGATATCAAGAGAATAAAAAAACTAAATAATTTAAGAAGTCCGGCATCTTTATGAGCTGGAACGGAGGTGTATTTTATGAACGTGCAAACAAAAGCTACAAAAAATGTGAACGTAAGAAAGATGGCTATAATAGGTGTACTTTCAGCAGTATCTATTATGATGTCAATGATACCAGGGATAGGGTATATACCTATAGGACCTACTAATGCAACTATAATGCATATACCTGTTATCATAGGTTCAATTATAGAAGGTCCTATAGTTGGAGCTACAGTAGGGTTTATATTTGGTCTGACTAGTCTTATAAAGGCATTGACTCAACCTACGATAACATCTTTCGCATTTATTAATCCACTAGTGTCTATACTTCCAAGAGTGTTGATAGGAATACTAGCGTATTATATATATGAATTCACTATGAAGTTAACTAAAAAAGCATCTATATCAGGATTATTAGCCGGAGGATTAGGTTCTATAATAAACACAGTAGGTGTTTTAGGCATGATTTATATCTTATATGGAGCTAGGTTTGCTGAAGTAAGTGGGGCGAGTGCTTCTACTGCAGGAACATTTATGTTTACTCTTGCAGCGACAAATGGTATACCTGAAGCGATAGTTGGAGCTTTGGTAGTATCACCTGTTATAGTGGCCCTTAAAAAAGTCATCAAAAGGTAGAAAGAAGGTTAATAATAAATGCTTTTAGTATTTGATGTTGGAAATACCAATATGGTTTTAGGTATATATAAAGAAAAACAGTTAATAAAAGACTGGAGAATAAATACAGACAAAGAAAAGACGTCTGATGAATATGGAATGTTAATAAGCAACTTATTTAAATTTGATAATATAGATATAAATGAAATAGAGGATATAATAATATCTTCAGTTGTACCAAATGTAATGCATTCTCTTGAAAATTTTTGTATAAAGTACTGTAACATAAATCCTAAGATAGTTGGTCCTGGGATAAAAACAGGATTGAATATAAAATACGACAATCCTAAGCAAGTAGGAGCAGATAGAATTGTAAATGCTGTTGCTGGTATAGAAAAGTACAAATATCCACTTATAATAGTTGATTTTGGAACAGCTACAACATTCTGTGCTATATCTGATAAAGGTGAATACTTAGGAGGTACTATAGCTCCAGGAATAAAGATATCAAGTGAAGCTTTATTCCAAAGAGCATCAAAACTTCCTAGAGTTGAACTTATAAAACCAGGAACTACAGTATGCAAAAATACTGTATCAGCTATGCAAGCTGGAATAGTTTATGGATATGTGGGATTAGTTGATAAGATAATAGAAATGATGAAAAAAGAACTTGATTATGAAAACATAAAAGTTGTTGCTACAGGAGGATTATCAACTCTTATAGCATCAGAAACAGATTCTATAGACTATGTAGATAAATACTTAACTTTAGAAGGATTAAGATTAATATACGAGAAGAACAAAGAATAGAGGGAATTGGGTTATTTGCCCAATTCTTTTTTTGAATAAAGCAATTTCAAAATATGTATCTAAATTATGAATTTTGTGATAATGAATTAATTTATGGATATATATAAATAATAAAAATACATCATATAGGAGGAGACAAATGATAAAAATAGGAAATTTAGAGCTTGAAAATAAAGTCTTTTTATCGCCAATGGCTGGTGTAACAGACTTACCATTTAGGCTTATATGTAAAGAACAAAACTGTGGAATGCTTTATACGGAAATGATAAATGCTAAGGCATTATGTTATGATGATGAGAATACTAAAAAAATGCTTAAAATAGAAGATGCAGAGCATCCAGTAGCAGTTCAAATATTTGGCTCAGACCCAGAGTTTATGGGAAGGGCTGCTCAAATAATGAATGAATACCCAAATGAAGTATTAGATATAAATATGGGATGTCCAGCACCTAAAGTTGTTAAAAATGGTGATGGATCAGCTCTTATGAAAAATCCTAAGCTCGCTGAAGAAGTTTTAAAGGCCGTAGTTAAAAATTCAGATAAGCCAGTAACTTTAAAAATAAGAAAAGGTTGGGACGACAATAGCATAAATGCAGTGGAGATAGCTAAAATAGCAGAAGCTTGTGGTATAAGTGCTTTAGCTATACATGGTAGAACTAGAGAACAATATTATTCTGGAAAAGCAGATTGGGATATAATAGGTGAAATAAAGAAAAATATAAGTATACCTGTCATAGGAAATGGAGATGTATTTACAGTAGAAGATGCTAGAAATATATTAGACAAAACAAATTGTGATGCTATAATGATAGGTAGAGGGGCTCAAGGTAACCCATGGATATTCAAGAGAATAAATCATTACATGCAAACTGGTGAGATATTACCAGAACCAACATTAGAAGAAAAGATAAACACTTCTATTAAACATTTAGATTTAGCGGTAAAAGAGCATGGAGAATATGTTGCTGTAAGAGAAATGAGAAAGCATATAGGTTGGTACCTAAAAGGACTTAAAAACTCTGCTAGAGTTAGAGATGAAATAAATAAGATAGAAAGCCATGAAGAAGTAGTATCTAAGCTACGTGAGTATATGGAAGACTGCTTGACATTGAAATAAGAGTAACTTATAATATAGCGCATAAATTAAAAATGTATATTTTGAGCAAAATTTAAAAATTGGGCTTATTCCCAAATACATAGTGAAGGAGTTGTAGGGGTCATGGAAGATAAGAAAGAAATACTGTTAACTCAAGAAGGATTCGATAAGTTAGAGGAAGAAGTAGAGTTTTTAAAAACTGTAAGAAGAAGAGAAGTTGCTGATAGAATAAAGGTAGCTATATCTTTTGGAGATATATCTGAAAACTCTGAGTATGATGAAGCTAAGAATGAGCAAGCTCAAGTTGAAGAGAGAATAATGAAGTTAGAAAGTATGATAAGAAGAGCTGTTATCATAGATGAAAGTCAAATAGATGTTAATGTTGTTACTATAGGTTCAATAGTTAAAGTAAACGATGTTGAATTTGATGAAGAAGTTGAATATACAATAGTAGGTTCAGCAGAAGCAGACCCATATGAAGGAAGAATATCAAATGAATCTCCTGTAGGAAAAGCTCTTTTAGGAAGAACTATAGGAGATGTTGTAGAAGTACAAGTACCAGACGGAGTTGCTAAGTTTGAAATATTAGAAATAAAAAGATAATATGGGAGGTAAAACAAATGAATAATGATCAACAAATGAATAATGATCAAACTCAAGAAGAACTTAGTGAAGTTCTTCAAATAAGAAGAGATAAGTTAGCTAAGCTACAAGAAATGGGAAGAGATCCTTTCCACCAAAGTAGATATGACAGAACTACTAACTCTATGGAAATAAAAAATAACTTTGAAGAATTTGAAGGAAAAGTAGTTAGAATAGCTGGACGTATAATGAGTAAGAGACTTCAAGGTAAAGCAGGATTCATCGATATACAAGATCAAGACGGAAGAATACAATGCTACGTTAGACTTGATAGAATAGGTGAAGAAGAGTATGCTATATTCTCTACATATGATATAGGAGATATAATAGGGCTTGAAGGTGAAGTATTCAAGACTAAAAAAGAAGAAATCTCTGTAAAAGCAAATGAAGTTGTTTTATTATCTAAATCACTTCAAATATTACCAGAAAAATATCATGGATTAAAAGACCAAGATTTAAGATATAGACAAAGATATGTTGATTTAATAGTTAACCCAGAAGTTAAAGATGCTTTCTTAACTAGAACTAAAGCATTAAAAGCTTTAAGATCTTTCTTAGATGAAAGAGGATTCTTAGAAGTTGAAACACCAATATTAAACACTATAGCTGGTGGGGCTAATGCTAGACCTTTCATAACTCATCATAATACACTAGATATACCTATGTACATGAGAATTGCCAACGAGTTATACTTAAAGAGACTTATAGTTGGTGGATTTGATAAAGTATACGAAATGGGTAGAATGTTTAGAAATGAAGGTATGTCTATAAAGCATAACCCAGAGTATACTGCTATAGAATTATACCAAGCTTATGCAGATTACACAGATATGATGGATATAACTGAAAATGTTATAGCTTATATGGCTGAAGCTGCTACAGGAAGCATGAAGGTAAATTATCAAGGAACTGAAATAGACTTCACTCCTCCATGGAGAAGAATGACTATGGAA
>ERZ1463036.52-NODE-52-length-26217-cov-113.275399_pt1 | contig 26217 bp, 30 predicted proteins | sample MGYA00564485_ERZ1463036 | MGnify/ENA primary metagenome ERZ1463036 (study PRJEB39244, sample SAMEA3635127) | Helicobacter pylori | study: EMG produced TPA metagenomics assembly of PRJEB11511 data set (Assembly of a 5300-year-old Helicobacter pylori... | reverse complement strand
TATTTTAGCATAGATTATTTAAATATACCAAAGTTAAGCAATATGACTAAAGAAGATATAAAACTTAATTATGATTATTTGATAGACTACAATACAAGCAATAGTGACTTAGATTTTAAATTACCTACATTAGAATCATCAGTTCAAGGGAAAATTCATTTTGAGGAAGTTAGAGATATATTTCAAAATGTGAAAAAATTAAATAATATAACTTTAATTTTTTTAATTGCAGGGATATATATAAGTATTAAAAATAAAGATTTAAGAATTTTAAAATATAGTTCAGTAACATTAATATTAATACCGATAGTATTAATTATGTCTATGATCATAAATTTTCAAAAGAGTTTTGAAGTATTTCATAATATATTATTCAAAAATGATTACTGGATATTTGATCCTAAATTAGACTCAGTAATAAATATATTACCAGCAGAGTTTTTCTTTCATTCAGCAATTATGATATTAATACTTATATTTACAATTAGTTTATTAATGATATTTAGTTATAAAAAATTAAGCAAAAGAAGTAGTTATTAATTACTACTTCTTTTATTTAACTTATAAGCTATAATTTTTTACCTAGATTTAGAATATCTCCTATTTTGTTCATTACGTAATCATGACTTTTTCTATTATGAGGAACTAAACAAGAAGAACAATCTTTTATTCCATTATTTGTATATTTAAAGTTTCCGCCACAATTTTCTTTTAAAGCATATAAAGGACAATAGCAAAATAGGCAATTAAAGTTTTTGGGATCACTCACTTTATGGCAAGGAAAATATTCACATTTATCATTACTAAAAAATTTATAATTATCAGACATAACATATACCTCCTAAAATATTTAGAGTTTCAATATAATTATACTAAAAATTTACAATAGTGGTATAATAAAAAAAAGTACATTAAATGAGGTGTTACAATGGAAAAAATAGTAGAAAAGGCGTTGTTAGTTGGGCTTAATATAACTACTAACGTAAAAAAAGTTGATGATATAGATATTAATGAATCTATGGAAGAATTAAAAGAGCTTGCAAAGGCAGCGGGAGCAGAAGTTGTAGGCAGTATTATACAAAATAGACCAGCAAGAGAAGCTGCCTTTTATATAGGAAAAGGGAAAGTAGAAGAGATAAAAGCATATTGCGAATCATTAGATGCTACAGTAGTAATATTTAACGATGAATTATCAGGAGCGCAAATAAGAAATATAGAAGAATTAGTTCAAAGAAAAGTAATAGATAGAACAACTTTAATATTAGATATATTTGCACAAAGGGCCTTAAGCAAAGAAGGTAAGCTACAAGTTGAATTAGCTCAGTTAAAATATAGATTACCTAGACTATACGGTATGGGTGGAGAGATGAGTAGAACTGGAGCAGGTATAGGAACAAGAGGTCCAGGAGAGCAAAAACTAGAGGTAGATAAAAGACACATATTAAATAAAATGGCAGATATAAGAAGAGAACTTAGAGATGTAAAGAAAAACAGAGAAACTCAAAGAGCTCAAAGATTAAAATCTAATATACCTATAGTTGCTTTAGTAGGATATACAAATGCGGGAAAATCAACATTACTTAATGAACTTATAAAAACTCATAAAGAATATAGTGTTGAAAAAGAAGTTTTATCAAAAGATATGTTATTTGCAACATTAGATGTTACTTTAAGGAAAGCTTTACTTCCTAATAAAAAGGAATTTTTAGCAGTAGATACAGTTGGATTTGTAAGTAAATTGCCACATGATTTAGTAGAAGCATTTAAAGCAACTTTAGAAGAGGTTCATTACGCTGATTTAATAGTTCATGTGGTTGATGCAACAAATGAAAGTTTCGAAATTCAAGAAAATACTACTAAAAAAGTATTAAAAGAATTAGACGCTGAAGATAAGCCTACTATAATGGCTTATAATAAAATAGATAAGTTAGAACTAGATATATATCCTAAAAATCAAGAAAATACAGTTTATATATCAGCTAAGCAAGGCATAAATATGGATAAACTTATAGAAATGATTCAAACAGCATTGATGGAAAATACTCATAGAGTAGATTTATTATTGCCATATGAAAGAGGAGATGTATTTAGTAGATTAAAAAATAAATACAATGTTGAAGAGTTTGAATATGTTGAAAATGGAATAGAATTAACAGTTAGTTTAGATGAAGAAGACTATAATATATATAAAGAATATATAATAAATGAGTAGGGATTAATATGAATATATGTTGGGATAATATAGAAAATTTAGAGGATTATTTTATAACTTATCTTCTATATAAAGAATCTAGAACAGTATCTCAAATAAGTAAGATAAGAAACATTGAAATTCAAGAGGTAAATGACCATTTAATAAAGGCTAAGATGGAAATAAAAGCAATGCTTAAAAGCCAACTAGAATTATCTAAAGATGTATTAGATAAATTTTTAGAATTAGACAAAGATGATAGAATTAATTTTATGAATAATCTAGATGATGATAGATTATTACAATTTAAAAGAAAGTTATATAAAAGAATTATAACCGAAAAAAATGCAGAAGATTTAATGATATTAATATGGGCAACTGGAGAGTTAAATGATGATAGATTTTTAGGAATCCTACACTCATTAACTACACATAGACATTCAGATGTTAGAAGAATAACTTACTCAGCTCTTAGAAAAATATCTTCAGCCCAAAGTAGAGAATACTTTCAAAGAGGATTATATGATTCTAATGCACAAACTCGTCAGTATTGTGCAAAAGCTTTAGCAAAAGTAGGAAATAAAAGTAGTCTTTCAATGATTAAAAGACTTAAAGAGAGAAAAAAAGACGAAAAAAATTATGTAATAAAAGCTTATGAAGATGCAATAGAACAGTTAGAAAAAACTACTTAATTATATAACATAAACACTATAAATTTAACATATAATGGATTAACATAAGAAATTACTTAAAAATTTATCTCCATAACTTGGTGTAAAAATATGGGTAAGTAGGGGGAATTTAATATGATACTAAGACGCTGTGCAGGGGGCATAGTATTTTATGCAAACAAAGTATTAATAATTAAAAATGACAGGGGAGAATGGACTATCCCTAAAGGAAAAATAAATGATGGTGATATTCCTAGTGAAGTTGCACCATTAAAAGTTAAAGAAGAAATAAAAGTTGAAGCTAAAGTTCTAGATATGGCAGGAGATACTATGTATGAGTTTTATTCAAGAAGTAGACAACAAAAAGTATGCAATGCTATTATGTGGTATATAATGGAGTCTGATGATACAAATTATGAAATTGTCGATGATAGCATTAAAGAAGCTGGATTTTTTAAAGTCAAAGATGCTTTAGATATGTTAACTCATAATAGAGAAAAATCACTAGTAGATATCTCGTATAAAAAGTTTAAAGATCTAAAAAAACAATGCGTTGATAACTAAGTATATAGTTATTATTGCTTAAATAGAACAAGGTATTTACCTTGTTCTATTTTTATGATTATAATTATTATATAAATAAGTTTAGGAGGCCATATTATGTATAAGACATTACACGAATTTGGAATGGACGAGATTATAATAGATAAATCTACATTTATTGGATATGCAAAGCCTATAAAAACAGAAGAAGAAGCTATTGAATTTATAAATGAAATAAAGAAAAAGCATAAAGATGCAAGGCATAATGTTTGGGCATATACAGTGGGTAAAAGTATGAATATACAAAGATACAGTGATGATGGAGAGCCTCAAGGAACAGCAGGTATACCAACTTTAGAAGTTATAAAAAAGGAAGATTTAAGAGATGTAGTAGTTGTTGTTACAAGATACTTTGGAGGAATTAAATTAGGCGCTGGTGGATTGGTAAGAGCTTATACTAAAGGAGCTAAAATAGGACTTGAAGCTGCTAAAATAATTGAAAAAGTAATGTATCAAGAAGTTAAAATTAAAATAGATTATAATCAACTTGGTAAAGTTCAAAATGAAATAATGAATATGGGATACTTTATAAAAGATACTATATATGAAGATAATGTAGAGATAATAGTTTATTCAAGAAAGAATGAAACTGAATGTATTATAGAAAAAATAAATGATATAACTAGTGCTACAGCAAATATAGTTTTAGGGGAAGAGTTTTATTTATCTGAAAAAGATGGACAATTAATACTTTAAAATGAAAGTAATGTCTCAATATAATTAAAGTTATTGAGACATTACTTTTTACTTTTTACATTTAGACTGGGGAGAATTAAATATACCTTTTTTAACTTCTAATATTCCTACTATTAACAAAAATACTCCAAATACTTTTCTTAGAGTTTCTGATGAAATATAGTTAGCTAAGAAAGAACCAACTATAGCTCCAGCTACTCCAAAAAGAGCTATTGGAATTACCAAACTCAATATTACATTTTTATTTTTTATATGGATTATTAAAGCAAATATAGTCATAGGAACAGATGAAAGTAAGTTTACACTTTGTGCTATTTTAGGGTCTATGTTTAAAAATAGTATAAGAGCAGGAATTAGTATTGTTCCTCCACCCATTCCCATTCCACCTATTATACCTGAAAAAAATCCTATTATGATAAGTAGCATTAAAACACCATCCTTAGAGCAGCTATAATCATTATTATTCCAAATGAAATCCTAAGAAACTTTCCCGTAAGTTTACAAAGAATTTTAGCACCTATTATTCCACCTATTATACTCCCTATTGCAACTTTGAATGTTAGGGTTAAATCATAGGTTCCTTTTGATACATATATAAAAGAACTTGTAACAGTTAAAAAAACTACTATAGATAAAGCTGTTGCATGTGATTTATGCTCTTCTACTTTTAGGATATTATTTAAAATAGGTACTAATAATGTTCCTCCACCAGATCCAAAAACTCCATTTATAAATCCTGAAATAGAACCTATAAGTGAGTTTTTAATATTAAAATTAAAATATTTTTTATTCATAGTATCACCTTCTTGCATTATTTTTCACATAAAGCATAAATTATATTTAATTAAAATAAAAATATCTGATATAATTGGCTTATCCAAAAAATGTAAGGAGGAATAGTTTATATGACAAACATAAATGATAAGATAGATAAAACGGTAGAATGGCTTAGAGAGAAAGTAAAGGAATCAAATACCAATGGATTAATAGTTGGAGTATCGGGTGGAATTGATTCAGCTGTAGTTGCGTATTTAATAAAAAAAGCTTTTCCAAATGACTCTATGGGCGTAATAATGAGTATAAAAAGTAACCCTCAAGATAGATTAGATGCACTTAAAGTAATACATGGTTGTAATATAGAATATTTAGATTTAGATTTAACAGATGAGCAATTTAGTATATATGAAAAAGTTATAAATAACTTAAAAGAAAAAGACTTATATAATGAAAAAAATAACAGAATGAGTGATGCTAATTTAAGAGCAAGAATAAGAATGAGTACTGTGTATACTGTTGCTAACAATATGGGATACTTAGTTGTAGGAACAGATAATGCAGCTGAAATACATACAGGATATTTTACAAAGTATGGAGATGGAGGGGTTGATTTAATTCCATTGGCTAATTTAACTAAGAAGGAAGTGTATGAGTGGGCTAAAGTTTTAGGTGTCCATGATGATATTATAAATAAAGCTCCATCAGCTGGACTTTGGGAAGGACAAACAGATGAAAATGAAATGGGAACTACTTATGATATGATAGATGCAATTGTAGAAGGTAGAATAGATGAAGTTCCTCAAAAAGATAAAGAAATAATAGCTAGATTACATAGGGTAAGTGAGCATAAAAGACATACTGCTGCAGCTCCACCTAAGTTCTAATTTACTAAATTAAAGTTTTATGCTAAAATTACGGTGTATATATAGTATAAATTAATTTATAATCATACTAATTCATATTACATATTAACTATACCTATATAAGATATAAGCATAACAAAGTTTTATTTAGATAAAATAATTTACAGAGCAAGGAGTGGAATTATGGGACGTATAGGAAACATAATTAATAGAAAAGGTAAGCAAGATGCAAAAAGAGCAAAGATATTTACAAAGCATGCTAGAGCGATAGCAGTTGCAGCTAAAGATGGTGGAGCAGACCCAGAATACAATGCAACTTTAAAAACAGCAATAGATAAAGCTAAAGCAGATAACATGCCTAACGATAATATAGATAGAGCTATAGCTAAAGGTGCCGGTGGCGGAGCAAATGAAAACTTTGAAACTATAGTTTATGAAGGATATGGACCAGGAGGAGTTGCAGTAATAGTAGAAACTTTAACTGATAATAAAAATAGAACTGCAGGAAATGTTAGATACTACTTTGATAAAAATGGTGGTAACTTAGGTACTAGTGGATGTGTGTCTTTTATGTTTGATAGAAAAGGTCAAATATTAATAGAAGCAAATGATGAAGTATCAGAAGATGAATTAATGGAAACAGCTTTAGAAGCTGGAGCAGAAGACTTAATCGTTGAGGAAGATGGATTTGAAGTAGTAACTTCTCCAGAAGATTTCCAAGCAGTTAGAGATGAATTAGAAGCTAAAGGATATAATTTTATATCTGCAGAAGTAAAATTATTACCTCAAACTACTACTAAATTAACTGAAGAAGAACAATTAAAGTTTATGAACAGATTAGTTGATATGCTAGAAGATGATGATGATGTTCAATCTATAGCACATAACTGGGAAATAGAAGAATAAATAAAAAGAGGAGATATATATCTCCTCTTTTTATTTATATTTAAAACTAGAACAGCTTGTCTCGGAATACATATTAGGTCTTTTAGTATCAGGTGAAACCTTAATAGAATCTAATGTACATAAGTTATTATCATTATAAACACAAGTTTCTACTTTACAACATATACAAGAACAAGGACCATCATCATTTGTATTATTAGTTAAATTACTATAAACAAAATTTTCTAAAAATGATGCACAAGCTGTATGTTCGATTGTTTTTGCTTGAGTTCCGTGTACATCAATTCTATTTGCGTAACATATGTTTTTATTATTGTGAGAACAATTTTCAACACTACAATTTATTTTACCCATGGAAATCCCTCCTATAATAGTATATAGTAAAATTATTTCCAAATAGATTTGTATATATACTAAATATAAATAAATTAGGCGATATAAAAATAATATATTAATATATCGCCTTTAAAAGTTTAGTTATTGTGTGAAAATAATATATCATAATTTTTTATATCCATTAAGATTCTTGCAATTAGTACTGAACTTCCAGGATAAGTTTTTATCAAAGGACAAATATCATATAGTCCTATCTCAAAATCTTTAAAAGTATAGCTACTTTCTTGATCTATAAATTTTTCAAAATTTTTCACATAATTTTTTATATCTATAAATTGTGCAAGTGATAGGTTTGCAAAAACACTTATTTTGTGATTCGGTTGTTTTAAAAGTAATACTTGCTGTTTAAATTCAATAAACTCCAATCTATCTAAAATTCTATTATCTATATTCAATAATTAATCCCCCTTTTACCAACTATATTATAAGTTTTTAACAGTATAATATGAAAATCGATTAGTAAATGGAACGAACATTTAAAATTTTTTGATTGAAAATTAATCTATAGATGATTGTAAGGATAGTATTATAAAAAGATTACTAAATAAATTTAAATAAATGTATGAAAAATATCTAATTGGAAAAAATAACCGGTATAAGGAGGTTGTTTTTAATGTTCGAAAAGAAAAAAGAATTTCCTTGGCGAATACCGATTATGATAGTTTTAGGCATAGCAGTTCTCGCTGGAGGGATTTATGTAGGATTTAAAATATCAGATGAAGTGATCTCTAAAGATAAAGACACAAAACCTAAAAAGGAAGAAGAAATAGTTAAAGACACATTTAAGTTAAGCAAAGATTGTGAAATTTGGGTAGAAAAAACATTTGAAGATGGAACATCTAGTAATGAACCACCAACTATGATAGGAACTATACCATCAGAATTAATAGGAAAGTCAAAGGATGAGATAACTAAATATCTAACAACAAAATATCCAAACAGAACAATAAAAAAATTAGATAAATATGAAATAACTTTACAAGAAAAAGAAAATTTTAATGATCCCAAAAAAGCTAATCAATTTGTAATAGAAGACAAAAAAGGTATTATAGTAGTTTGCAAGTACAATGGCAATGGAGATAGAGAAATACTTGAAAATACTGACATTGAAACTGAGTCTTTGCCTAAAAAGGTTCAAGAAGAAGTTAAGGTTGGTATATCTGCAACAACACAAGATGAAATATATTCTAAACTAGAGGATTTTGGAAGTTAAACACTTAAAATAATTTAATAATATCTAACTATAAAGAGATGAAAGGGAAACTTTTCATCTCTTTATAGTTTGCATAGAAATATGGTATTATATATTAATACAGAACGTAAGTTTCGTAAAAGGAGTTATTTTAGTATGATTATTTTAGGTATAGATCCAGGAATAGCTATAGTTGGTTATGGAATTATAGAATATAAAAATAATAAATTTAGGGTTATTGATTATGGAGCAGTAACTACACCAGCACATATGGATGTATTAAAAAGATTAGAACTTGTTTATAAAGGTATAGATATACTCATCAAAAACTACAACATAGATGAAGTTGGTATAGAAGAATTATTCTTTAATAAAAATGTAAAAACAGCTATTACAGTAGCACAAGCAAGGGGCGTTACTATGCTTGCTTGTGCACATAATAATAAGCCAGTATACGAGTACACGCCTCTTCAAGTAAAGCAAGGAGTAGTTGGATATGGTAGAGCACAAAAAGCTCAAGTACAACAGATGGTTAAATCTTTTTTAAATTTAAAATCAGTACCAAAACCAGATGATGTAGCAGATGCATTAGCAGTTGCAATATGTCATTGCCATTCGAATAAATTAGAAAAAACACTTAAAAATATAGGGGGGAAATATGTATAGTTATATAAAAGGAAGTATAGAAGAAATAAACTTAGATAGCTTAGTAATAGAAGCAAATAATATTGGATATAAAGTTAATGTATCATCAAATACACTATCAGATTTAAAGCTAGGAAAAGAATATAAAATATATACCAAATTAATAGTAAGAGAGGATGATATGAGTCTTTGTGGTTTTTCAACAAAAGAAGAACTTAATATGTTTGAATTATTAAATTCAGTTTCTAAGATAGGACCTAAGGTTGCATTAGGTATATTATCTTTTGCAACCCCAAAGCAAATAGGTGCATATATAGTTAGTGAAGATGTGGCGAAAATGTCTAAAGCTCCTGGAGTTGGAAAGAAAACAGCAGAAAGAATTATTTTAGAATTAAAAGATAAGATAGATAAAAATAATATTGAGTTTGAGCCGACACTTCTTTCACAAGCTCCAATAGCTGTATCTCAAGATGAAGCAGTTGATGCACTTATTGCCCTTGGATATTCATCTCAAGAATCTAAAGAAGCAGTTAATAATTGTAAAAAAGGTGGAATGAATACAGAAGATATAATAAAGAAATCATTAAGTTATTTAATGAGTAAATCTCTTAGATAAGGGGGCGAATTTAAACTATGTTTGAAGATGAAAATAGGATAATAACATCTACTATGCAAAATGAAGATGTTGATATAGAAAACAATTTAAGGCCTAAAAGTTTAGATGATTATTTAGGACAAAAGAAGGCTAAAGAACTTTTAAAAATATTTATAGAAGCAGCAAAAGCTAGAAATGAACAACTAGACCATGTTTTATTATATGGACCACCTGGGCTTGGAAAAACGACATTAGCATCTATAATAGCTAGTGAGATGGGTGTTAATCTTAGGATAACTTCAGGACCTGCAATAGAAAGAGCTGGAGATTTAGCTGCTATTTTAACTAACTTAAATGAAAATGATGTTTTATTTATAGATGAAATTCACAGAATAAGTAGAACTGTAGAAGAAGTTTTATATTCAGCTATGGAAGATTATTGTTTAGATATAATTATAGGTAAAGGTCCATCAGCTAGAAGTATAAGACTTGATTTACCTAAATTTACTTTGATTGGAGCAACTACTAAAGCTGGTATGTTAACTAATCCTTTAAGAGATAGATTTGGAGTTATATGCAAGTTAGATTACTATACAGTTGAAGAGTTGGCACAAATAGTAATTAGATCATCAAGCATATTAGGAGCAGAGATTCAAATTGGAGGAGCTACAGAAATAGCGAGAAGATCTAGAGGAACACCAAGAATATCAAATAGATTATTAAAAAGAGTTAGAGATTATGCACAAGTTAGAGCAGATGGAAATATAACAGACGAAGTTGCAAATGATGCATTAGAATTATTAGGAGTAGATAGTTTAGGACTTGATCATGTAGATGAAAAACTTCTAAACACAATAATTGAAAAATTTAAGGGAGGTCCTGTTGGATTAGATACTTTAGCAGCTTCTACAGGAGAAGATAGAAATACAATAGAAGATGTTTATGAGCCATATCTACTTCAATTAGGATTTATAAATAGAGGACCTAGAGGTAGGATTGCAATGCCTTTAGCTTATGATCATTTGAAAATACCATACCCTAATAAAAAATAGAAATTAAATAAGCATATTGACAATAAATATCATTAATATAGAAAAATATTATTTTTTTTGTTATGATGTAATTTGTACTAAAATATAGAAAGGACGTTTAAATTGAAAACTAGCGATTTTTATTTTGACTTACCAGAAGAATTAATAGCTCAAACACCTCTTGAGGATAGATCAAATTCAAGACTTATGGTTTTAGATAAAAAAACTGGGGAAATTGAGCACAAAATATTTAAAGACGTTATAGATTATTTAAATCCAGGAGATTGTTTAGTTCTTAATAATACAAGAGTTATACCAGCAAGACTTATAGGAGAAAAAGTTGATACTGGTGGTAAAATAGAATTTCTTTTATTAAAAAGAACTGATAAAGATATTTGGCAAGCATTAGTTAAACCAGGAAAGAGAGCTAAGGTAGGAACTAAGTTCTCATTTGGAAATGGAAAACTTATAGGAGAGGTAGTAGGACTTGCAGAAGAAGGTTCTAGATTAGTTAAGTTTTACTATGAAGGTATCTTTGAAGAAGTATTAGATGAACTTGGAAATATGCCGTTGCCTCCATATATAACAAAAAGATTAGAAGAAAGAGAAAGATACCAAACTGTTTATTCAAAACATAATGGTTCAGCAGCAGCACCTACAGCGGGTCTTCATTTTACAAAAGAACTTTTAGAGAAGATAAAGGAAAAAGGTGTAGACATTGCTTTTGTAACATTACATGTAGGACTTGGAACGTTTAGACCAGTTAAGGTTGATGATGTTTTAGAACATGAGATGCACTCTGAATATTATATGGTAGATAAAGAAGCAGCTGAAAAAATAAATAAAGCAAAGAAAAATGGTAATAAGATTATATGTGTTGGAACAACTAGTTGCAGAACTGTTGAGTCAGCAAGTAACGAAAATGGTGAGATTGTAGAATCTAGTGGATGGACTAATATATTTATATATCCAGGGTATAAATTTAAAATGGTAGATAAATTAATAACTAATTTCCATTTACCAGAATCTACACTAATAATGTTAGTAAGTGCATTAGTTTCAAAAGATGCTGTTTTAAATGCATATAATACTGCAGTTTTAGAAAAATATAGATTCTTTAGTTTTGGGGATGCAATGATAATCAAATAAATATTAGGGGGCTAACATGAAAAAGATAGATGAAAAGAGTTTAGCACTTAAAATAGCCTATATATTTGAATCATTATTAGCAATGGTTGTACTTATTGTAGTATTTTTAGGAACAATTGATGTGCTTAGAATAATATGGCAATCATATATTGTAGAATATAAAACTGTAGTACAGTATGCTCAATTTAATGATTTATTAGGACAAATATTATTATTAGTTATAGGAGTAGAATTAGTGGTGATGTTATCACTACATATTCCAGGGGCATTAATCGAAGTATTATTGTATGCTATAGCTAGAAAATTATTATTGCTACCTAAAAGTGAAGGAATGCTTGAGCTACTTTTAGGTATAATGGCTATAGCTGGATTATTTGCAATAAGAAAATACTTAATTACGGATGATAATAGCTCAATGAATGTCACAAGCATTCATTTTGAAGAATGTGAAGAAGATGATTGTGAATGTCATAAAAGAAATTTAGAGCAAGCTTTAAATTATCAAAAAAAATAATAAAAGAAAGTTAAGGAGAGTCAGCATGAGTGCAATAAGATATGAACTTATAAAAACTTGTAAGCAAAGTGGAGCAAGACTAGGAAGATTACACACTCCTCATGGAGTAATTGAGACACCAATATTTATGCCAGTTGGAACTCAAGCAACTGTAAAATCTATGACACCAGAAGAATTAAAAGAAATAGGATCTCAAATAATATTAAGTAACACATATCATTTATACATGAGACCTGGTCATGATTTAGTTAAAGAAGCTGGAGGGCTTCATAAGTTTATGAACTGGGATAAACCTATACTTACAGATAGTGGAGGGTTTCAAGTATTTAGTTTAGGGCCACTTAGAAAAATAACTGAAGAAGGTGTACACTTTAGATCTCATATAGATGGATCAAAGCACTTTATAAGCCCTGAAAAAGCTATGGAGATACAAAATGCATTAGGTTCAGATATAATGATGGCATTTGATGAGTGTGCACCATATCCAGCAGATAGAGAATATGTTAAAAATTCCTTAGAAAGAACTACAAGATGGTTAAAAAGATGTAAAGAAGCTCATAAAAATACAGAAAACCAAGCCTTATTTGGTATAATTCAGGGTGGTATGTATAAAGATTTAAGAGAACAATCAGCAAAAGAAATATTAGAATTAGACTTACCTGGATATGCAGTAGGTGGTTTAAGTGTTGGAGAGCCAAAAGAGTTAATGTATGAAGTTTTAGATTATACAGTACCTCTAATGCCAGAGGATAAGCCAAGATATTTAATGGGTGTTGGAAGTCCTGATGATTTAATTGAAGGAGTAATAAGAGGAATAGACATGTTTGACTGTGTATTACCTACCCGTATAGCAAGAAATGGTACTGCTATGACTAGTGAAGGAAAAGTAGTAGTTAGAAATGCAAAATATGCAAGAGATTTTGGACCGTTAGATCCTAATTGTGATTGTTATTGTTGTAAAAACTATACAAGAGCTTATATAAGACATTTAGTTAAAGCTAATGAAATATTAGCTGCAAGACTTATAACTACGCATAACTTACATTTCTTATTAGATTTAATGAAGCAAGTAAGACAAGCTATAATGGAAGATAGATTATTAGATTTTAGAAGAGAATTTTTCCAAAAATATGGCTATGAATTATAATTATTTTAAGTTATAATGATTATTATACCGAACAAAAACTAAAAGGTTTAATCAATAGAATAAAAAGGAGTGACGTATATGCCTCAAGCTGTAGTAGGGATACTTATGTGGGTTGTGTTTTTTGGAATATTTTATTTCTTCTTAATAAGACCACAAAAGAAAAAAGATAAACAATTAAAAGAAATGAGAGATAACTTAAGTGTAGGAGCTAAAGTTGTAACAATAGGTGGTATAGTAGCTAATGTAGCTAAAGTTGAAGAAGATGTTGTTATACTAGAAATCGGACCAAGTAGAACAAAAGTACCATTTGAAAAATGGGCCATAGCATCTACACAATCAGAATCAAAATAAAAATAAAATCAATAATTGTAATTACAAAACCTCTCCTTGAATATAATTTTATATGAAAGGGGGAGGTTTTTTTATGGAAAAATCAAGCAATATATTTAAAGGGTTAGGATATGCTTACATAATAACATTAGCAAGCTTATTAATTTATAATTTATTATTAACATTTACAAGTATTTCTTCAACTAGTATAGCTATGGCAACTTCGGCTATAACGACAGCATCTGCTGCATTTGGTGGATTTTATGCATCTATGAAAATAAAAGAAAAGGGACTTTTGTACGGGGTATTGGTTGGGTTAACTTACATATTATGTTTAATGATAGTAGTATTTCTAGCTAAAGATTCTTTCACATTTGAAATGACTACAGCATATAAAGCACTATTGACAACTTTGGCTGGAGGAATAGGTGGCATTTTAGGGGTTAACTTTAAATAAATTTCCACTTATGTAAATTTTATGATATAATCAAAAAAGGTTTAGTAAGATAGGAGGTAGTTAAAATGGAAAAGAAGCATATAAAAACTTTATCTAAAGCTACTTTAAAAGAAAGTGCGGCAAAAGGTGGATGTGGAGAATGTCAAACTTCTTGTCAATCTGCTTGTAAAACTTCTTGTACAGTTGCAAATCAAGAGTGCGAGAGATAATAAATTTATTATTTAACAAAAAGGCAGCTATATAAGCTGCTTTTTTTGAGTGAAATTGAAATATGTGGATATAAAAGATAAATAGTCTATAAACCTATTTATATGATAATATATAGATATAAACAAACTAGGAGGGCATATTATGAGTATGATACATAAGTTTTCAATGAACGGATACAATATAGTTTTAGACGTAAATGGTGGAGCTGTTCATGTTGTAGATGAGGTAGCATATAACTTATTAGACCACTACAAAGAAAAATCTTTAGATGAGATAATAAAAGAATTAAGTAAAAATTATACAGAAGATCAAATAAAAGAAGCATACAATGAAATAAAAACTTTAGAAGATGAAGGATTATTATATACAGTAGATACATATAAACATCATCCAAACTTTATTGATAGAAAAAAAGTTGTAAAAGCTTTATGTTTACATGTTGCACATGATTGTAACTTAAAGTGTGAATATTGTTTTGCAGCACAAGGAGATTTTGGTGGGGCTAAAGAATTAATGAGCTTTGAAGTTGGAAAAAAAGCTATAGATTACTTAATAGCTAATTCAGGAAATAGAAGAAATTTAGAAATAGATTTCTTTGGTGGAGAACCATTAATGAACTTTGAAGTTGTAAAACAACTTGTTGAGTACGGTAGAAGTGTAGAAAAAGAAAATAATAAAAACATAAGATTTACAATAACTACAAATGGTGTATTACTTGATGATGATAAAATAAAATATATAAATGAAAATATGCACAATGTAGTTTTAAGTTTAGATGGAAGAAAAGAAGTTAATGATAGAATGAGACCTACATTAAATGACAAGGGAAGTTATGACATAATAATGCCTAAGTTTAAAAAGCTTGTAGAAAGTAGACCTAAAGATAAATACTATTATATAAGAGGAACTTTCACTAGAGAAAACTTAGACTTCTCAGAAGATGTACTTCATTTTGCAGATGAAGGGTTTGAACTTACATCAGTAGAACCTGTTGTAGATGATGAAAGTAATCCATTTGCATTAAGAGAAGAAGATATGGAAACAGTATTTAATGAATATGAAAAATTAGCTGTTAAGTATTCAGACAGATTATTAAACGGAGAAAACTTTAAGTTCTTCCACTTTATGATAGATTTAAACCAAGGACCTTGTGTAATAAAAAGAATAACAGGTTGTGGAGCAGGAAATGAGTATTTAGCAATAACTCCAAATGGAGATATTTATCCATGCCATCAATTTGTTGGTAAAGATGAATATAAACTTGCAAGTATAAATGATGAAGAAATAATAATTCCAAGAGAGTTAACAGATACATTTAAAAATGCACATGTATATAGTAAAGAAGATTGCCAAAATTGTTGGAATAAATTCTACTGTTCAGGTGGATGTCATGCAAATGCAGTAAACTTTAATGGAGATGTAATGAAACCATATGAGTTAGGTTGTGAAATGCAAAAGAAACGTACTGAATGTTCTATAATGATACAAGCAAGATTAATGATAGAAGGGAAGTAGATAGAGTGATAAAGGGGTATAAAGGTAAAAAACCCACATTTGACTCAAGTGTTTTTATAGCAGAATCAGCAGATATTATTGGTGATGTCAAAATAGGAAAAAATGCAAATATATGGTATAACGCAGTTATAAGAGCAGATGAAAACTCTATAACTATAGGCGAAAATACTAATATACAAGATGGTACAGTTGTACACATAGAATATAATTGTGAAACTTTAATAGGAAATAATGTAACTGTAGGACATAAAGCTCTTATACATGGATGTAAAATAGGGGATAATAGTTTAATAGGAATGGGATCTATAATATTAGGTGGAGCAGAAATAGGAGAATATACATTAGTTGCTGCAGGAAGTTTAGTTCCTCCAAATAAAAAAATACCATCAGGAGTTCTTGTAAAAGGGTCTCCGGCACAAGTTGTAAGAGAACTTACAGAAGAAGAAAAACAAAATCTTGTTAATTCTGCATTAAAATATGTAGAAACTGCAAATAATTATAAATAGATTAAGGAAAGGGGCAATATAAAATATATTGTCCTTTCTTCTCTTATAAATAATATTATTTAAACTAAGACTAGGGTGTGAAAAATGAAAGTAAGTTATAGACATTTAAAAAGATATAAAGAAATAGTTCGTATACTTTTAAAATATGGATTTAGTATTATAGTAGAAAAACTTAATATAGAAGGTGTAGCTTACAAGATTCCAATAACAAATCCGCCAGCAGAAATAAAGAATATGTCTACAGGAGAAAGGTTAAGAAGAGCTTTTGAGGAATTAGGCCCCACATATGTAAAATTAGGTCAAATACTAAGTACTAGAAAAGATTTATTAGATCAAAGCGTTATAAATGAGTTAGTAAAATTAAGAGATAATGTAGATGTATTTGACACTAATATAGCTATAAAGATATTAGAAGAAGAACTTAAGATGCCTATAAGTGATATTTTCCTAGAATTTAATTCTACGCCTATAGCAGCGGCATCCTTAGGTCAAGTTTATGAGGCTAAGTTAAAAAGTGGAGAGAGCGTAATAGTAAAAGTTCAAAGGCCAAAAGTAGAAAGTATAATAAAGTCAGATATAGAGATATTAAAAGCAATTGCAGGTGCTATTAAAGATTTTAATAAAGATTTAAATGTAGATATAGAAGGGGTAGTTGAAGATTTTGAAACGCAACTTTTAAGGGAGTTAGATTATAATTTTGAGGCAATAAATGGACTTAAATTTCAAAATATATTCTCTGATACAACAGAAGTATATATTCCAAATGTATTTATGGAGTATACAACTAAAAGAGTGTTAGTATTAGAAAAAATAATTGGAGTTAAACTTAGCGATATTGATAAAATGAAAGAGTTAGGTTGGGATACTAAAAAAATTAGCGAAATAGGAATGAATTCTTTATTTAAGCAAATATTTGAATATGGTTTTTTTCATGCAGACCCACATCCAGGAAATATATTTGTTATAAATGAAAATTGTATATCCTATATAGACTTTGGAATGATAGGTATAATAGATAAAAAGACGTTAAATATATTAAATTCTATTGCATTTGCTGCAGTGGATAAAAACATAGATAGAATTATATATTTACTTATGGAATTAGATATTATATCTTATGATACTAATTTAAGTGGATTAAGACAAGATTTACTTTATTTAATGCATTATTATTATGATGTTCCTATAGATAAGTTAAATTTAGGTGATATATTAAATGAAGTATTTAGATTTTGTAGAACTTATAAGGTTGCATTACCATCTCAGTTAGTTTTATTAGTAAAAGCATTGATAACTCTTGAAGGAACAGCTAGAGAACTCAATCCTAATTTTTCTATAACTATAGCTGGTAAATCATTTATGAAATATTACTATTTAAATAGATTAAATCCAGAAAATATATTAAAACAATCAAAACAAAGTGCACAAGAAGCTATTGCAGACGCAAGAATAATACCTAGACAATTAAAAAGTATACTTAGAAATTTAGAAAAAAATAATATTAAAATTCATATAGAAGATGTCAAATTTTCTAAATTAGAAAAAATAATAACTGATTTAGCGACTCAATTATCTTTGAGTTTAGTTTTAGCAGCATTATTAGTAGGATCATCTTTAATAATAGCATCACCTAACATAAATAATAGTTTTTGGGTTAAAACACTAGCTTTTTCAGGATTTATAGTTTCTTTTTTAGTTGGTATATTATTAGTTATAAAAATAATAAGATCTGAATATATAAAAAAATAGGGGGTGATTGTCTATGTTTAGCAAAAAATGGACACTTAAGTATAAAGGAAGTATAAAGGATTACGATTTAAATAAAAAAATGAAAATTTCCCCGGAAATAGGTCAGATATTAAAAAATAGAGGGATTAACAGAGAAGAAGATGCTGAAATTTTCATAAATCCATCTCTAGATTACTTAAGAGACCCATTTTTAATGAAGGATATGGAAAAAGCTGTATATAGAATAGAGTATGCTATAGAAAACAATCAAAATATATGGATATATGGAGATTATGATGTAGATGGGGTATCTTCAACTTCTGTGCTATGTTTATATTTTGATTATATAGGATTTCCAGTAAAATACTATATACCTAATAGATTAGAAGAAGGTTATGGGATAAATGAAGATGCCATAGGAGTTTTAAAAAATCAAGGGTGTGATTTGTTAATAAGTGTAGATTGTGGGATAACATCTGTAAAAGAAGTGGAATTAGCAAATCAATTAGGTATAGATGTGATAATAACTGATCACCATGAAGTACAAGCTGAAATACCTAATGCTTATGCAGTTATAAATCCTAAACAAGAAAATTGTAATTACCCATTTGATATGTTATGTGGATGTGGAGTAGCATTTAAACTTATACAAGCATTAACTCCAGCAGAAGAATTCAAAACTTCTATGTATAATTACTTAGAGATTGTAACATTAGCAACTATATGTGATATAGTTCCACTAGTAGACGAAAATAGAATAATTGTTAAAAATGGGCTTAAGCTTATGAAAGATGGAATAAACTTAGGACTAAAAGAACTTATAAAAGTATGTGGAATAGATACGGATAAAATAGGTTCATCACATGTAGGATTTTCTATAGGCCCTAGAATAAATGCATCGGGAAGATTAGGTTATTCATATTTAGGAGTTGAATTATTTACAACTAAATCTAAAGAAGAAGCTATTGAAATAGCAAGTTTACTAGAAGATAAGAATAATGAAAGACAAATGATAGAAGCTAAAATGTATCAAGAAGCTGAAGATATAATTAATGGGGATGAAAGATATAAGGATGATAAGGTATTAGTAATAGCCAATAAAGGATGGCAACATGGAGTTATTGGAATAGTAGCATCAAAATTAACGGAAAAATATTACAAACCTACTATACTTTTAACTATAGAAGATGAAGAAGCTACAGGTTCTGCTAGATCAATAAAAGGTTTTAGCATATTTGATACCCTTGTAAAGTGCTCTGATTTGCTTGGAAAGTTTGGAGGTCATGAGCAAGCAGCTGGATTATCTATGGATAAAAATAATATAGACGAGTTAAGAAGACGAGTTAATGAAATAGCAGATTACAACCTTACAGATGAAGATATGATAGAAAATATATCTGTAGAATTTGAATTAAACGAAGGTTCTATAGATTTTAATTTAATTGAAGAATTACATAGCTTAGAGCCCTTTGGTATGAGTAATCCAAGCCCTAGATTCATAATTAGAGATTTAGAAATAAGATCTATATTTAGAATGGGTAAAGAAAAAAATCATCTGAAATTAAACTTAGAAAAAGATAAAGTATATGAATGTGTTGGATTTAACATGGCTTATATGGCTGAAAATTATGAGGTTGGAGATAAAGTAGACGTATTATTTCAATTAGATGAAAATAATTATATGGGAAATAGGAAAATACAGTTTTTGTTAAAAGATATAAGGCTCGCATATCCAAAGAATGAAAGTAAAAATATAAATAGTATAAAATTGTTTGAAAACTTAAAGCCATGTATAGAATCTAAAGATATAGAAAATATGAATGAAAATATAAATATATACGGAAGTAAAGATATAAATATATTTGATTACATAAATGATAAGAGTTTAATAATTGCCAACTCGATAAATGGATTTTTTAAAGCTGTATCAGATTTATCACTTACAGAATATGAATTTGATATAAATTATAATATTATAGAGAAGATAAACGACAAAGTTCAACTTATATTCTTTCCCTATATTGATAAAATAGATTTAAAAAGATATAATAATATTATTCTTTATGATTATTTATATAGTATAGAAGAATATTCGTTTTTATATGAATATACAAATAATCAATGTGAGATTATAAAGTATTATGATAAAAATGACTTAATATATATAAATAATATAGTAAATAGTATAATTCCAAGTAGAGAAGAATTTATAGCTTTATATAAACTTGTATCTAAATATAGAGAAGTTAAAATTAATATATTAGAAATTAAATCAAATTTAAATATAGCGCCTATAAAATTATTTGCTATGCTAAATGTATTTAAAGATTTAGAATTAATGAATTTTAATATAGATAATAAAAGCAATACTTTAAATATGGAAATTATGCCAAAGCCAAGTTCTAAGATTGATTTAAGTTCAAGTTTAATTTTACAAGGACTTAATCGACTTAAAGATAAATATAAACACAGCTATTAGGAGGATTTAAATGAACTTAAGAGATTCAATAAGAGAGATTAAAGATTTCCCAAAACCAGGTATAGGATTTAAAGACATAACAACTTTATTAAGCAACGGAGAAGCATTTAAGTTTGCCATAGATGAGATAATAGCAGATCTAAAAGATAAAAATGTTGATGTAATAGTTGGACCAGAAGCAAGAGGATTCTTAATGGGAACGCCAGTTGCTTACGGAATGGGCATAGGATTTGTACCAGTTAGAAAACCAGGTAAATTACCAGGAGAAGTAGAAAGCTTTGAGTATGGATTAGAGTACGGAACTGATACATTAGAAATCCATAAAGATGCAATAAAGCCAGGTCAAAGAGTTGCGATAGTAGATGATTTATTAGCTACAGGAGGAACTATGCAAGCTGCTGCTAAACTTATAGAAAAGTTAGGTGGAGAGGTTGTTTCTATGCAATTTTTAATAGAATTAGAAGAGTTAAAAGGTAGAGATAAACTATCTAATTATCATGTAAACTCACTTGTAAAATATTAATAACGTTCAATAGTTGGTAAAAAGCCAACTATTTTCATATATATCAAAATTTATACTATAAAATAGGTGGTACTATGCAAGATAAGCAATTACAAGAATTAATAGATAAGATAAAAACATATGCTCCTAATGGAGATATAGACCTAGTAAAAAAAGCCTATTACTATGGTAAAAAGGCACATGATGGTCAATTAAGAAAATCTGGGGAGCCATATTTTATACATCCAATAGCAGTTGCTAATATACTTTGTGATATGGAATTAGATATGCAAACTATAGCAGCAGGGTTATTACATGATGTAGTTGAAGATACTCAATACACATATGAGGATATAAAAAATGATTTTGGGGAAGAAGTAGCAGACCTTGTTGATGGAGTTACAAAACTTGGGCAAATAAAGTATAAATCAAAGGAAGAGACACAAGCTGAAAATTTAAGAAAGATGTTTTTAGCTATGTCAAAAGATATTAGAGTTATACTGATAAAATTAGCAGATAGGTTACATAATATGAGAACCTTAAAGTTCATGCCTCCTGAAAAAGCAAAATCTAAAGCGAAAGAAACATTAGAAATTTACGGTGGAATTGCCAGTAGGCTAGGTATATATAAAGTTAAGTGGGAATTAGAAGATATCGCACTTAGATATATAGACAGTGAAGGATATTATGACTTAGTAGATAAAGTTGCTAAAAAAAGAAGTCAAAGAGAAGCTTATATAGAAAGAATAGTACATATTCTTAATGATAAATTTAAAGAAGTTAATATAAAATGTGATATATATGGAAGGCCTAAACATTTCTATAGTATATATAGAAAAATGAAAAATAAACATAAAGATTTTGAAGAAATATATGACTTAATGGCAGTTAGAATTATAGTTGATTCTGTAAAAGATTGTTATGCTGTATTAGGGATGGTACATACCTTATGGAAACCAATACCTGGAAGATTTAAAGATTATATTGCTATGCCAAAGCCAAATATGTATCAATCTTTACATACAATAGTTTTAGGACCGGACGGTGAGCCTGTAGAGATACAAATAAGAACAAAAGAAATGCATAATATAGCTGAGTACGGAATTGCAGCACATTGGAAGTATAAAGAAGGAAAAACAAATGTAAAAGAGAGTAAATTAGAAGAAAAACTACAGTGGCTAAGACAAATGATGGAGTGGGAAAAAGATCTAAAAGATCCTCAGGAGTTTATGGATGCATTAAAAGATGATGTATTTAATAGCCAAGTTTATGTATTTACTCCAAAAGGAGATGTAATAGAGTTACCAGCAGGATCAACTCCTATAGACTTTGCATATAGAGTACATACTAATGTAGGGAATAAATGTGTAGGAGCTAAGATTAATGGAAGAATAGTTCCCCTAGACTATAAATTACAAAATGGTAATATAGTTGAAATATTGACTTCTACGAATTCTAATGGACCAAGTAGAGACTGGATTAATTTAGTACAAACTCCTAATGCTAAATCTAAAATAAGACAGTGGTTTAAGAAAGAACGAAGAGAAGAAAATATAGAAAGAGGGAATGTAATTTTAGAAAAAGAATTTAAAAAATATGCAATACCTACAAAAGATGCTACAATTGAAAAATATATGATTCAGATGGCTAAAAAATTCAATCAGCCTACAGTAGAAGATTTGATTGCTACTATAGGATATGGAGGAATAATGCCATCTCAAATAGTTCCAAAAATAAAAGAACTTTATGAAAAAGAAGTTGTAAAGAAAATACCAGATACTAAACAAATAGATGATATAAATAAGCATAGTATAGGAGAGCAAGAATATACTAAAAAAAGAAAGAAATCATCACCACAAGGAATTATAGTAAAGGGATTAGATAATATATTAGTTAGATTTGCTAAATGCTGTAATCCAATACCTGGGGATGATATTATTGGATATATAACAAAAGGTAGAGGAGTTGCAGTTCATAGAAAAGATTGCCCAAACTCTAATTTAGATGATGAATATTTCAAAAATAGATTAGTAGAAGTTTCTTGGGAAACATCAAATAATACTAAGTTTGAAGCTGAGATACAAATACAAGCTGAGGATAGAAGAGGTATTATAAATGATATAACTCATATTGTAGCAATTGAGAAGATAGCATTAAATGGCATAAATGCTAGAAAAGGGAAAGATAGTGTTATTAATGTAAATTTACTTGTAGAGGTTGAAAGTATAGATGCATTAAGTCTTTTAATGAAAAAGATTAAATCAATTCCAGGAGTAGAGGAAATTTATAGAGTTATAAATTAAGGAGGAACTAATGAGAGCTGTAGTTCAAAGAGTATCTTCTTCAAAAGTTACAGTAAATGAAAATACAATTGGAAGTATAAACAAAGGATTACTTGTATTATTAGGTGTAACTCATGAAGATACAAGTTTAGATGTGGATTATTTATTAGAAAAGATAGTAAATTTAAGAATATTTGAAGATGAAAATGAAAAAATGAATTTATCACTTAAAGATGTGAAGGGAGAACTTTTGGTAGTTTCCCAATTTACATTATATGGTGATTGTAAAAAAGGTAGAAGACCTAATTTTACAAATGCTGCAAAACCAGATTTAGCTACTAAGTTGTATGAAGAATTTATAAAAAAGGCTATTAAAGAAGGTATAAAAGTTGAAACTGGTGAATTTGGAGCTCATATGATGGTAGAGCTAGTAAATGATGGACCTGTTACTATGCTTATAGATTCAGAAAAAAATTTTTAAGGGGGATAAAGTTATGATAATAGAAAAATTTACAGATCACTTATTTGGAGAAAATACTTACCTAATAGCAGATAAAAATACAAGAGAAGGTGCTGTTATAGATCCAGGTGGAGATGTAAAAGATTTAATAAAGTATGTAAAAGACAATTTTATAGAAGTTAAATATATAATTCTTACTCATGGACATGGAGATCATATTGGTTGTGTACCTGAATTAAAAAAAGCTACAAATGCATGTATAATAGCACATAGTGATGAAAAAGAAATATTATTAGATAAAAAGAAAAATTTAAGTTACAGAATGCACTGTGGATCTACTGAATTTGAGGCTGATAAATATGTTAATGAAGGTGACAGTATAAATTTAGGAGATTTAAAACTTAAATTTATACATACACCAGGGCATACTAAAGGTGGTATGTGTATAAAGGTAGGAAATCACATGTTCACAGGAGATACTTTATTTGCAGGGAGTATGGGTAGAACTGATTTATATAGTGGAGATAATAAACAAATACAAAAATCATTAAGTAGATTAAAAAATTATGAAGATGATATAATTGTATACCCAGGGCATGGACCAAATACTACTATGGGCATAGAAAAAGCTACCAACCCATATATGGTATAATGGGTCTTTGTTAAGACTAAAGAAAAAGGAGTAGTTTAAATGTTAGGTGTTAAGTTACAAGGACATGACTACAAGTATGAAGTTGCAGAATTATTAAAATTATTTACTACTCAATTTAAATTTATAAATAGTAATGATGAATTTGAAAAAATTTTAATAAATGAAGTTATTATAAAAGATAAACAAATAGAAAGTATAACTAAATTCTATGAAAATAAGGAACTAAAAATTTGCAAATCAGAAAGTTTTGATACAAATTTAATAAATAAAGAAGATATAAAAAAAGGTACAAAAACAATAATAAAAAGAAGTATATTTAATGTTTTAGATGAATTATTTAAAACTTATGTACCTTGGGGTATTTTAACGGGAATAAGACCTGTTAAAATAGTACATAACTTATTAGACCAAGGCTTAAGTGAAGAAGATATAAGAGAAAATCTTAAAAATAATTATTTAATAAAAGATGAAAAAATAGATTTAGCTTTAGATATAGCAAAAAGAGAAAGGGTATTTATATATCCAATTGATAAAAATAAAATATCTTTATATGTAAGTATACCTTTTTGCCCTACAAGATGTGTGTATTGTTCATTCCCAGCTAATCCTATGAAACAATTTGGTCATCTAAGAGACAAATATGTAAAAGCACTTATAAAAGAGATAAAAGGTTTAGCTAAGCTTTTAAAAGATACTAATAAAGATATCGAAACTCTTTATATAGGTGGTGGGACACCTACTGCGTTAGAAGCTAATCAACTAGATGCATTGATTAAAGCTTTATTTGAAGAATTAGATTTAAGTAATATAAAAGAATTTACAGTTGAAGCTGGTAGACCAGATACTATAACTAAAGAAAAGCTAGAAGTTATGAAAAAACATAATGTCACTAGAATAAGTATAAATCCTCAAACTATGAATAATGAAACATTAGCTAAAATAGGAAGAGATCATAATGTTGACGATATAATAAATTGTTTTAAGATGGCTAGAGATTTAGGGTTTGATAATATAAATATGGATATTATATTAGGATTAGTTGATGAAGATTTAGAAATGGTTAGAAATACTTTAGAAAAAATAAAAGAACTGTCACCTGAAAGTTTAACTGTACATACTTTAGCTATAAAGAGAGCATCTACATTAAAAGAAAATCTTGATAAATATGAGCTTACAAGATATGAAGAAATGATAAAAATGATTGATTTATCCATGGAATATGCAAAAGATATGGGATTAAATCCATATTATATGTATAGACAAAAACATATGCTTGGAAATCTTGAGAATATAGGATATGCTAAAGAAGGCTTTGAATGTATATACAATATTCAAATAATGGAAGAAAAACAAAGTAATTTAGCTGTAGGTGCAGGTGCAATAAGTAAGTACGTCTATGTAGATGAAGATAGAATAGAAAGAACTGATAATGTTAAGAATGTTGAACAATATATAGACAGAGTTGATGAAATGATAGAAAGAAAGGTAAAGGAGGTATATAAAAATGTTAACTAAGGCTCCAAGAGGAACAAAAGATATAACTCCAAAAGATGCATATAAATGGAATTATGTTGAAAATAAATTTAGAGAAATTTGTGCGCTATTTGGATATGAAGAAATAAGAACTCCTATATTTGAACACACGGAATTATTCCAAAGAGGCGTTGGAGAAACAACAGACGTTGTTCAAAAGGAAATGTATACTTTTGAGGATAAAGGA
>ERZ1463036.51-NODE-51-length-26320-cov-97.569503_pt1 | contig 26320 bp, 26 predicted proteins | sample MGYA00564485_ERZ1463036 | MGnify/ENA primary metagenome ERZ1463036 (study PRJEB39244, sample SAMEA3635127) | Helicobacter pylori | study: EMG produced TPA metagenomics assembly of PRJEB11511 data set (Assembly of a 5300-year-old Helicobacter pylori... | reverse complement strand
AAAAACACTTTGGATATCATCTTTTGATACATTTGATATTTCTAAAATTTTATTAAATCCCTCATTTAGTACATCTTCAACTCCAGTAAATCCTATTTGTTCATAGTGTGTTGTTTTAGTTTTATACTGTGCTATTTTATAACCTTTTTTATCTATCATAGTAAAGGTCGTTTTAGTTCCGCCTCCATCTACACCGATATAATACATAGATTCTCTCCCTATATTTGTGTGTTAAACATTACAAACATACTCATATACTTTGATTTCATCTATAAACTTATTTATATCTTCTAAATTTACATCTCCTGTTGATATATGCATTGCATTTGACATCCCACAGGCATTTGATAGCTTTAAAGTATCTTTTAAATCATATCCTTTTAAAGTGCCTAATGAGAAACCAGCTATACTAGAATCTCCACTTCCAACAGGGTTTACAATTTTTATATTAGGTATTTCTACTTTGTATACAAAATCTTTATTTACTAAAACCATTCCATCCTTGCCCATAGATACACAAACATTTTCCACACCTTTAGGTAATATACTCCTAGATATATTTATAATATCATCTACATTTTTTATTTTAACTTTACTTAAATTTTCAAGTTCATCAATGTTTGGTTTAATAAGATAAGGTTTCGAATTAATACCTAATTTTAGGCTTTCTCCGCTACTATCTAATATAAATTTTATATTTTTTTGCCTACATAAATTTCCTATTCTTAAGTAATAGTCCTTAGGTAACCCTTTAGCTAAACTTCCTGATGCAACTAGTATTTCAGTTTCTTCTAAAACTTCACTCAAATAATTTTCAAATTCATCAATTTCTTCTTTAGTTATATTTGGTCCACTTTCTAAAATCTCAGTACTTTTATTATTTGAATCTATTATATTTAAACAAATTCTAGACTCTTCTTTTATTTGTATGAAATTATTTTTAATTCCTATTTTATCTAACTCCGATTTTATATATTTACCGTTAAATCCACCTAAAAAACCTATACAATTTACATCTTCCCCAAGTTTTTTTAAGACTTTAGCTACATTTAATCCTTTTCCACCTGCTGTTGGATTAACAAAATTGGCTCTTTGCACAGAGCCAATTTCAAATTTATCTAATTTATATAATCTATCTATAGATGGATTAAATGTTATAACTGTTATCATTTGCTTTATTTTCACTCTTACACATTTTTATTTTTTCAACTACTACATCATACATAGCATGTTTTGCAGGTACTAAATATTGTCTTGGATCTGAGGCATTAGGATTTTCATTAAAATATTCTTTTATAGCTTTTGAAAAAGGTATTTTAAGTTCTGTAGCTATATTAACTTTACAAATTCCTTTTTCTATCGCAGTTTGAACTGCTTCATATGGAACCCCTGATGCCCCATGAAGCACAAGCGGAACATCAACTAAACTTTTTATTTTTTCCAATCTTTCAAAATCTAATTTAGGTTCACTCTTATATAAACCATGTGCAGTACCTATAGCTACTGCTAATGAATCTACTCCAGTTAATTTAACAAATTCATAAGCTTCATCTGGATCTGTTAAAAATGAATCTTTTTCATCTACTTTTAAATCATCTTCCACTCCACCTAATTTTCCAAGTTCTGCTTCAACTGTGGCCCCGTACTTATGTGCAAAATCAACTACATCTTTAACAATATCAATATTTTTCCTAAATTCATATTTTGATGCATCAATCATAACAGACTTACAACCAAGTTTTATTATATTTTTTATATCTTCGACATTTTCATGATGATCTAGATGAAATGTTAAAGGTATATCATTTAACTTACTCCCTTTTTCTATTATAGATAAAAGGTAATTTTCATTTGCATACTTAACTGTCGATGGAGTCGCTGCTAATATCACAGGTGATTTTAAATCACTAGCTGCTTGAAGCACTACTTGTATAGTTTCTAAATTGTGTATATTAAATGCAGGTATTGCATAACCTTCTCTTTGAGCTTTTAATAACATTTCTTTAGTTGATATTAAACTCATATTATTTCCTCCTTTTTATAAATTATAAATTACTACACCTTGAACAACCCTATTAACCTCACCTGTTGGACATGGATTATCCGGAGTTATTCCTAAGTTTTCTGATTTTAAAAATGATAATATCTGTCCAAAGACAATTTGCTGAAGTGGAAGTAATGCTTCATTGCCTACTGTATAATTTATTTTTTCTAAATCAAATGCATAATCTACTTTTTCTTTTAAACTATTTTCTATATCACACCCTACCAGTACAACTTTGTCACCTTTTCTATGTGCTAAAATTTCTTTAGCTAAATCTATATCATATAATCTAGTATATTTATCATTTGATATATAAATTGTAGTTATGCTTTTATCATTTATAACAGATTTTGGTCCATGCCTAAAACCTAAAGGTGTATCATAACTTGCATTAACTATTCCAGCTGTTAATTCTAAAACCTTTAAAGCACTTTCTCTAGCTATACCTTTACTAGTTCCTGATCCTAAATAAATTATTCTTTCAAAATCTTCATCTGTTAAATTAGATATTTTATCTATATTATTTTCTATAAATCTTTCAACAGATGCTGATAAATTTTCAACATCTTTAGTAAAATCATTTATATTGTTTATGTTAAAAATTCCTATACAGCTTAGTACCATAGTCGTAAAGCTGCTAGTCATAGCAAATCCTAAGTCATTAGTTTGTGGTGGCATAAGAAGCAATAAACTTTTTTCATCTTCTCTAGTATTTAATGCTAACTTGCCATTTTCATTACAAGTTATTACAACTTGATAAAGCTCATCTACAAGTTCATTGGCTAAATTAACAGCATGAACACTTTCTGGGGAATTACCAGACCTTGCAAAAGATATTAAAAGTGTTGGTATACCTTTTATAAAATAATTTTTGGGGCTTGCTACTAAATCTGTTGTAGCTATAGCTTCTACTTTTTTATTTAATATCTTAGTTAAGTAAGGTTCACATGTTTCTCCTGCAAATGCAGATGTACCTGCTCCAGTTAATATAATTCTATAATTATCTTTAGATGAAAATTCTTCTAAAAATATTTTTATATTATTTTTATTATTGTATAAATTTTTTACAGCTTCTCTCCATGTACTGGGTTGTTGAACTATTTCTTTTGCTGTATTTATCCCACTACAATCTTCTAATCTTTTTAATTCCATTCCTAAAAGTTTTTTAGACATAGTTTATAATCATACCCCTTCTTATTGATTATTTATACTAATATTGTATTGTTTTACATTTAATATGTATTTGTAATTTTGTACTCACGTTTTGTACTTTTGTATGTTTGTTAATATGTTTTATACAAATTTTTTTATTATATACATATTTATTGAATAATTAATAAAATACTAGTCAATCATTTTAATAATATTAATTTAGGAGGACTTTTATGCTATATTTATTAACCTCAAGTAAAGCAAATAGACAAGATAAAAACTATATTGTCGGTAAGGAACTGTTGAAAAAAATTGATTTTATATTAAATAATTCTTCAAATATTAATAATGCTAATAAAAATTTTAATACAATAAATAATAACCTTTCTAAGAATATATATAAAAAAAATAAGAGTTAGATTACAAAAATAATCTGACTCTTATTTTTTACTTATATTATAATATTACTAGGAGGATTGTTATGAAATTTTTAACACTTTATTTTATTATTATGTCTATTATAACTTTTTTACTTATGTACATAGATAAAAATAGAGCAATTAAAGGTCAATGGAGGATACCAGAAGCTACACTTATAAACTTGTCTATTTTAGGAGGTGGGATAGGTACATATATGGGAATGTACATTTTTAGACATAAAACTAGACATCCTAAGTTTACTATATTTATACCTATAACAATAATACTTAACTTATTTTTATACTATATATTGTTAAAATTTATAATATAAAAAGGATATGAAATTAATCATATCCTTTCTATACCTTATCCAAATAAACTTAATAGTATACCTGCTGCAACAGCAGATCCTATAACTCCTGCTACATTAGGAGCCATAGCATGCATAAGTAAGAAGTTACTTGGATTTTCTTCTTGAGCAACCTTATGAGCAACTCTAGCTGCCATAGGTACTGCCGAAACACCTGCTCCACCTATAAGTGGATTAATTTTATCTTTAGTGAACTTATTCATTAACTTAGCACAAACTACTCCTGATCCTGTTCCTATACTAAATGCCACTATTCCAAGAGCAAATATTTTTATAGTTTGAGCACTTAAAAATATTTCCGCTTCTGCTGATGCTCCAACAGATAACCCTAAAAATATAGTAACTATATTCATAAGTGCATTAGTTGCAGTATCTGATAATCTATCCGTAACAGTACATTCTTTAAGTAAATTCCCAAACATAAGAAGCCCTATTAAAGTAGCTGCCGATGGTAGTAATAATGATACAACAATTGTTACTACTATTGGAAATATTATTTTAACTTTTTTAGATACTGGTTTTGATTGTGTCATTACTATACTTCTTTCCTCTTTAGTTGTTAGTGCTTTCATTATTGGTGGCTGTATAATTGGAACTAATGCCATATATGAATATGCTGCAACTGCTATAGGTGCTAATAAATGTGGAGCTAATTTTGTTGTTAAATAAATTGCAGTAGGTCCATCTGCTCCACCTATTATTCCTATAGAAGAAGCTTCAAGACCTGTAAATCCTAAAACTAATGCTCCTATAAATGTAAAAAATATACCAAATTGAGCTGCTGCTCCTAATAATATACTCTTTGGATTCGATATCATAGGTCCAAAATCGGTCATAGCTCCAACACCTAAAAATATTAGTGGTGGAAATATACCAAGCTTACATCCTTGATATAAATAATATAGTAACCCCCCTGGAGATTTTGTCGCAATTGATCCATTAATTGAATCAGTTGTTAGCGAAAGATCACTTATTGAGGATACTGGTGTATTCATAGCACCTGCTAATGGAAGATTTGTAAGTAACATACCAAAAGCTATAGGCACTAATAGTAAAGGTTCAAATCCTTTTGCTATTGCTAAATATAATAATACACAAGCGATTAAAATCATTACAATTTGTCGCCAGTCCATATTAACAATACCCATTGATTGAATAAAATTATTAATAACTTCTCCCACGGGTAAGTCCCCCTTTTAAAATTTTCTAGTTTAACCTATAGTTATTAAAACATCTCCTACACTAACAGATGCTCCTTTTGATATATTAACGGATTTAACTGTTCCATCAGAATTTGCCATTATTTCATTTTCCATCTTCATAGCTTCAAGTATAAGTAATACTTGACCTTTTTTTATATTATCTCCGACTTTAACACGAACATCATTTATAGTTCCTGGCATTGGTGCTAAAATACTTCCACCTGAAACTGCTCCTGCTTGTGGATTATGTTGTTGTTTTGGCGCTGTTTGTGGTTTTGGTTGTATTGTTTGATTATTTGCTTGAGGTCTTGTAGTTGATACTTCTATTCCTAACTCCTCAACCTCTACTTCATATGTATTTCCATTGACAGTTATATTATATTTTTTTATCATAGTAAATTTCCCCCTGTTTTACTTACTTAGTAGTATTTTTGGCCATTCTTTCCCAACTTGTTTTAGTATTATTACTTCTTTGTATTTTTCTAACTACTATATTATTAGTGCTATTTCCTGTTGTTGCTGCTATTGCAGCTGTTATTACAGATACTAATTCCCCTAAATCTTCATTATTATTAACGTCTTTTATTTCATCTTCTTTCTGTTTTATAAGTTCTATATTATCTTCTTTAACTTTTTTACTTTTATCTCTTTGTAATATAGTTATAATTAAAGCTATTACAACTAAAACAATAAAAACTACTGCCATTGAAAGTACTGCAACACTAACACCTGCTAATAACTTTTCGCCCATTGAAAGTGTTGATGAAGGATCTTTTACCGCTTCTAGTAATTGGCTAATATTCATAATTATTCACCTTCCTATAAAGGTATATTTCCATGCTTTTTAATCGGTCTATCTTCACGCTTTGATGCTAATGTATCTATTGCATCTGATATTCTTATTCTAGATAATGAAGGCTCTATTACATCATCTATATATCCTCTTTCAGCTGCTTTGTATGGAGTTGCAAATTCATCTGTATATTCTTTTATTTTTAATTCTCTCATTTCTTTAGGATCTTTAGCATTTTTAATATCATTTTTAAATATTATATTAGCCGCGCCACTTGGTCCCATAACTGCAACTTCTGCAGTTGGCCATGCTAAAACCATATCTGCGCCTAAATCTTTTGAACACATCGCAAGATAAGATCCTCCATATGCTTTTCTTGTTATTAATGTTATTTTTGGTACAGTGGCTTCACTATATGCATAAAGCATTTTAGCACCATGACGAATTATACCTCCATATTCTTGAGAAGTTCCTGGTAAAAATCCTGGAACATCTACTAAGCTAAGTATTGGGATATTAAAGGCATCGCATGTTCTTATAAATCTTGATGATTTATCTGAAGCATTTATATCAAGTGAACCTCCCATTACTTTAGGTTGATTTGCAATTATTCCTACACTTTCACCATTTATCCTAGCAAAGCCTGTTATTATATTTTGAGCAAAGAATGGTTGCACTTCATAAAAATCTCCATTATCTATTATTTCATATATTATTTCTTTCATATCATAAGGCTTATTAGAAGCTTCAGGTATTATATTATTTAAAATGTCATTTTTTCTATTTGGATTATCTTCACATTCAACTATAGGTGCTTTTTCTGAGTTGTTTGAAGGTAGGAATGATAATAATTTTCTTATTTGATTTATACAATCTTCATCATTTGAAGCTATAAAGTGAGCTACTCCAGAAGTTGTATTATGAGTTGAAGCTCCTCCTAGTTCTTCAGCAGTTACTTCTTCCCCTGTAACAGTTTTAATAACTTGTGGTCCTGTTATAAACATTTGACTTGTTTGATCTACCATGTATATAAAATCAGTTAATGCTGGTGAATAAACAGCTCCCCCTGCACAAGGTCCCATTATTGCAGATATTTGTGGAACTACACCTGACGCTATTGTATTTTTATAAAATATTTCTCCGTATCCAGCTAATGCATCGACACCCTCTTGTATTCTAGCTCCTCCTGAGTCATTAAGCCCTACTACAGGCGCCCCTAGTTTTAATGCAGTATCCATAACCTTTACGATTTTTTTAGCATGCATCTCCCCTAATGATCCTCCAAGTACTGTAAAATCTTGAGCAAATGCACATACTAATCTTCCATCAACTTTTCCATATCCTGTAATTACCCCTTCTCCTGGTATTTCTTGTTTTTCCATACCAAAATTTATACATCTATGTTTAACGAAAGCATCTAGTTCTACAAAGGAATTTTCATCAAATAATTTGTTTAATCTCTCTCTTGCTGTTAATTTTCCTGATGCATGTTGTTTATCTATTCTCTTTTGTCCTCCCCCTTCTTCAATTTTTCGTCTTTTTTCATAAAGTAAATTCAATTTTTCTTGTGACATAAAACCACCCCCAAAGATTTTATTTTCTAGTTATTTTCTTTCACTTAATTCTAATAATACCCCATCAGTTCCCTTTGGATGGCAAAATGCTATTTTGGCATTTCCAGCTCCATATCTTGGCTTTTCATCGATCATTTTATATCCTTTCTCTTTAACATCTTCTATAGCTTTTTCTATATCATCAACTCTAACAGCTACATGCTGTATACCTCCGCGTCCACCGTTTTTAGCTATGAATTTAGCTATTGGTCCATCCTCACAAGTAGATTCTAACAACTCAAGTTCTGTATCTCCAACTGGCAAAAATGCAACTTTAACTTTTTGCTCTTCAACAACTTCCGTACCTTCACATTTAAGTTCTAAAACATCTTCATAAAATTTTAAAGTTTCTTCTAAATTATTTACAGCTATTCCCACATGATCAACTCTTAATATATTCATACTACTTCCCCCTTAAATTATTTTGTAATTTTTTCAAATAACATATTGCTTATGGAATATGGGTCTATCTCTTTAGTTATAGTCTTATATAATAATTCATCAACTTCTTTTGTGTATTCTAAGTTTTTAACTAATTTATATACTTTTTTTTGTACTAATTCTTTGACCTCCATTCTATTTCTTTCTAACCTGTTTTCATTTAATTTACTACTTTCCTCTAAAAAACTTTTATGTTTTAATATATTTTCAAAAGTCTCTTCTATTCCATCCCCACTTTCAGCTATAGCTAAACTTACAGGTGGTCTAAAATCCCAATTTTTTTTAAAATCTAGCATCATCTCTATTTCTAAAGAAGTTTTTTTCGCACCATCTTTATCAGCTTTATTTATAACAAATACATCAGCAATCTCCATAACCCCAGCTTTTATAGCTTGTATATCATCACCTAGTCCTGGAACCATAACCATAAGTGTTGTATCTGCAGTTTTTACTATATCAATTTCCGATTGACCTACACCTACAGTTTCTATGAATATGTAATCACATCCATAAGCATCAAGCACTTTTATGGCTGCATGAGTTGCATTTGAAAGCCCTCCTAAACTTCCTCTAGTACCCATAGATCTTATAAATACATCTTTATCTGTATTTAAATCATTCATTCTTATCCTATCTCCAAGTATAGCTCCTTTAGTAAAAGGACTAGTTGGATCTATTGCTATGATACCTACTTTTTTATTTTCTTTTCTTATTAATTTTACTAACTTATCAGTTAGAGTAGATTTACCTGCACCAGGAGGACCTGTTATACCTATAACATAAGCCCTTCCAGTGTGTTTATATATGTCTTTTAAAGCTTCTTCATATCCTTGTTGTTCATTTTCTACAATAGTGATAAGTCTAGCACAATCTCTTTTTTTACCTTCTAGTACCCTTCTCACTATATCTTTCATAACTTCTCCTTTTTAAGCTAATGCTCTTTTAAGATTTTCTTTTATAAACTCGATAGTTACTGATGTTGGAGTTCCTGGAGTAAATATTTCAGCAATTCCTTTTTCTTTTAAATAAGGAATATCATCTTCTGGTATTACGCCTCCTCCAATTACTAATATGTCATCAGCTTCTTCATTTATTAATAATTCTACAACCTTTGGTAATAAATGATTATGAGCTCCTGATAATATACTCATAGCAACTACATCTACATCTTCTTGTATAGCAGCTGCTACTATTTGTTCTGGGGTTTGACGAAGTCCTGTATATATAACTTCCATCCCAGCATCTCTTAATGCTCTAGCTATTACTTTAGCACCTCTATCGTGGCCATCTAATCCAGGCTTTGCAACTAATACTCTTATTGGTCTCATATAAATTTCCTCCTTATATCATAACCGCTTGTTTGTATTCACCAAATTCTTCTCTCATAACACCACATACTTCTCCTAATGTAGCATATTCTCTTACTGCATCTAATATATATGGCATTATATTCTCATCAGAATTACAAGCTTTTCTTAAAGCTTCTAAAGTCTCTTTAACTTTATCATTATCTCTTCTTTGTTTAAGTTTTTTTATCTTTTCTTTTTGTCTTTCTCCTACCATAGGATCAACTTTTAATAGACCTTTTGGTGCTTCTTCTTCTATTTCAAACTTGTTAACTCCAACTATTATTCTATCTTTATTTTCTATTTCTTTTTGATATTTATATGCACTATCCATTATTTCTTGTTGTATAAATCCTTTTTCTATTGCTTGTGGAGCTCCACCTAATTCATCTATCTTTTCTATTAATCTTAAAGCTTCTTTTTCTATCTGATTAGTTAAACTTTCTACATAATAAGAACCTGCTAGTGGGTCTATGCTATCTGCTACACCGCTTTCGTGTGCTACTATTTGTTGTGTTCTAAGTGCTACTCTTACTGAATCTTCTGTTGGAAGTGCTAGTGCTTCGTCTTTTGAATTTGTGTGTAGCGATTGAGTACCTCCAAGTACTGCTGCTAATGTTTGAATTGCAACTCTAACTATGTTGTTTTCAGGCTGTTGAGCTGTTAATGTACATCCTGCTGTTTGAGTGTGGAATTTAAGTGCCCATGATTTTGGATTGGTTGATTTAAATCTTTCTTTCATAACTTTTGCCCATATTCTTCTTGCTGCTCTAAATTTAGCAACTTCTTCTAATAAGTTGTTGTGTGCATTAAAGAAAAATGATAATCTTGGAGCAAAGTCATCAACATTTAAACCTGCTTTTATGGCTGCATTGACATAAGCTATACCATCAGCCAATGTAAATGCTACTTCTTGAACTGCATTAGAACCTGCTTCTCTTATATGGTAACCTGATATACTTATAGTATTCCATTTTGGTACATTTTTCGAACAGTATTCAAATATATCAGTTATTAATCTCATTGATGGTTTTACTGGAAATATGTAAGTGCCTCTTGCTACGTATTCTTTTAATATGTCATTTTGTATAGTTCCTCTTAATTTATCAGGAGTTACTCCTTGTTTTTCAGCTACTGCTATATACATAGCTAAAAGTACTGATGCCGGTGCATTTATAGTCATCGATGTTGATACTTTATCTAATGGTATTCCATCAAATAATATCTCCATATCTGCTAGTGAATCTATACAAACACCAACCTTTCCTACTTCACCTTCAGATATAGCATCATCTGAATCATACCCCATTTGTGTTGGAAGATCAAATGCTACTGAAAGCCCCATAGATCCTTGATCTATTAAATATTTATATCTTTTATTTGATTCTTCTGCTGTAGCAAATCCAGCATACATTCTCATAGTCCAAAACTTCCCTCTATACATAGTAGGTTGAACTCCTCTTGTAAATGGGTATTGTCCTGGATAACCTAAGTCATTTTCATAATCAAAATCTGCATCTAATGGTGTATATAACCTTTTCATCTCTTGTCCTGTATCAAATTCAAATCTTTCTTTTCTTTCTGGAAATCTCGATATAGATTTACTAACCTTACTTTCTTCCCATTTTTTAAATCCAGCTTGAATTTCTTCTTTTTTACTAGACATTTTAAATCCCCCTATTCTTTTATCTCTAAAGTAATTTTTAAATAATTTTCATTAGAGATTCTATACATTAATTAATATAAATTTTAAAATAAATATATAAGCTTTTTATATATTTACTTTAAAATAACTAAAAAAATTCCCCTTTTAAATATCTCTCCACTAAAATTATTACATATATATCATATACATTGCAATCGTTTTTGCCAACCTTTTACACCCTATGCATAATGGGTTTTAAAATTTGAAATTTTCAAAATTTAATCTTTCATAATGTTAAAATATAATCTATCAAATACTTGTTGAATCAACTTGTAAGTTGTGATTTTTTACTAATTGATTTATATATCATGCAACTATCTCTTATTTTTTTTCATTGGTTACTAAAAATTTTTTTAATTATTTTTTATTCTTATTAATACTTTATTATTTAATATTCATATTCTATTGAATAAAAGTATCATCTTGATATACAATATATCTAAAAAACTAAAATATAAGGTGATGACATGTTTAAAAATTTAACTAAAGTTGAAATATTAGATTTATTTAAAGATTCTAAATATACAATAAAAAGTTATGATAAAGAAAGCATAATTGCACTTGAAGGTCATCCATGTACATCTATTGGCTTGGTGCTTAAAGGTGGTGTTGATATTAAAAGATTTTTACCTGGAGATAAAGTAATACTGATTTCATCATTTTCTGTGGGTAATTTATTTGGAGAAGTCATAACTTTTTCAGATGTAAATATCTATCCTGCTACAGTTATTTCTAACTCTAAAAGTGAAGTTATGTTTATAGATAAATATGATTTTATAGATTTTTGCTCTAACCATAAAGAAATATTAGTTTCTTTTTTAAATGATATAACTAATAAGATAATAGAACTTAATAAAGCTGTTAAAACTGTTTCTTTTGCAAGTATTAGACAAAAAATCGCAAGTTTTTTATTGGATGAATATACATCTCAAAAAAGTAATTTTATAAAAATGCCTAAAACTAAAACAAAATTAGCTGAAAGCTTAGGCGTTCCTAGACCATCTTTATCTAGAGAATTTATTAATATGAAAAATGATAATTTAATTGAATATACTAATGATTACGTAAAATTACTTGATATAGATAAACTTAAAAATATATTAATAGAGTAGGAAATTCCTACTCTATTTTTTATTTCAATATATTTTCAATTTTTATAGATGCGTAATTTAAAACTGATTCAACATTTCCATTATCTTTTCCCCCACCTTGGGCTAAAACTTTACTTCCTCCTCCCCTTCCATCTACTAATTTTATAGCATCTTTTAATAAATCATTCATATTTAATTTGTTAAGATTTTTAGATGATGCAAATATAAAACTTGATTTATCATCAGCTTTGACTCCCATTAAAGCTATAGTATTATCATTTTCTACTAACTTCGAAACTACTTTTGATACATATTTTACATTTTCATTTTCATAAATCTTTCTAACTAAAGAAACTTCACCTAATTTATCTGCAGAATCTGTCATTTCCTTAACTTGATAATTAGATATTTTATCTTCTATCTTTTTATTTTTATATATAACTTCATTTAATTTATCATTTAAGCTTTGAATTCCTTTTATAGCTTCTTTATCACTACAACTTAAATATCTACATATTTCATTTAAATATCTATCTTTTTCTATGCTATAATCTATAGCTCTTTTACCAGCTAAATACTCTATTCTTATAGCATCTCTACACTTTTCAAATCTTTTTATTTTTATCATTCTAAGAGACAATGTTGATCTTGGATGAACTCCACAACATGCATTGATATCTAAATCTCCTATTTTTACAACTCTTATTTGTTCATTTGTTTTAGGTAAATCTCTTCTTAATCCCATTTTTTTAAGTTCTTTTCTATCTGGAGTTAAAAATTCTACCATTATGTCCTTTTCAATTATTTCATTTGCAAATTCTTCAGCTTTTCTTATTTGTTCTTCAGTCAACATCCCTTGTATATCTACAGTGCTAAATTCTTTTCCCAAATGAAACCCTACAGTATTTGCATTAAATAGTTTAAAAAAACATCCAGAAAGTACATGTTGTCCAAAATGTTGATTCATCCCATCTTCTCTTTTTTCCCAATCTATACTACACTTTACTTTATGTATCTTTATAGGCTTAGTTTTTGTAACATGATAAACTATACCATTTTCTTCATATACATCTATAACTTCATGATTGTCAATTTTTCCACTATCACAAAATTGTCCTCCACCACCTGGGAAAAATGCAGTTTTATCTAATTGTATATGAAAATTTGAATCTTTTTCCTTTATATCGATTATTTCTGCTGTAAATTCCTTTATATATTGGTCTTTATAATATAATTTTTCCATATTTATCTCCTTTTTCTAAAGTTAAACCATAATTTCTATCATAAGTATAAACTAAAATCCACATATGTATCAATGTGGATTTTAGTAACATAACTATTCAATTCCTAATATTTGAATTCCTTGTTTATCACATTTTATATGCAAAGGAAAATTTGGTCCTCTTTCACCATCTATATCTGTTACTATGTCTTCTTCACAGTTTATATAAAGCTCATCAGTCTTAAAGTATATTATTTCATTATACTTATCTATAGGTGCACCTTTTATAATATCTAAAATAAGCGGAATAGTCTTTGGTATTGGCATAGCTTTAAATATTATAACATCTAATAAACCATCATCTAGCATAGCATAATGTGCTAAACTTATATTTCCTGCAGTTCTCCCATTTAGTATTAATATTAAATACATATCCCCTTCATATTCTAACTCTTTTGATTTTACACTTACACTAAATTTTCTAAGATGAAGTGCATCTTCTATTCCTTTTATAATATATGATACTCTTCCTATTGAATTTTTTAAATTTTCATCTACCCTTTGTGACACATCCGTAAACATACCAGTACTTGCTATATTTACAAAATAATCTTTATTTATTATACCTAAATCTATAGACTTAGGCTTAGAATTTATTATTTTATCTATTGCTAAATTAATATCTAATGGGATATTAAGTACATTAGCAAAATCATTTGCTGTTCCTGTTGGAAGTATTGCTATAGGTAAATTTATATTATTTTTTTTCATATAATTTACTAATCTATCTATGCTTCCATCTCCTCCAGCCACTAAAATATATTCATAATTATCATTTATATCTTCTAGTCCATTTTCCATTGTATTATTTTTAGATATTCTATATGGAACCACTATATATCCATTATCCTGAAATTTGGATATTATATCATCTAGCTTATAGATTATTTTTTTATCTCCTGAATTTGGATTGTATATAAATTTTATTTTTTTCATCTACATCACCACTTTTCAATATGTATGTTATCTAGTCTTATATATATTTTAATATTATGTTTATTTATAATCAAATATATTATATAAATATGTTTCTTATTCTTTAATAGTTTCAAGTGTCATATTATATTTTAATCATATATTATAATTATAAAGGAAATACTATGCCTAAAAAAACAAATTATTATGATAATTGTAATACTTTTGCAAATCAATATATTATTTTAGTAGCTATATTTGCATCAATAATATCTCAAGAAATAGATGAAGATAAAAACTTAGGAATATTAGGACCATTTTTAGTAGCTCTTGGTGAAAATTTAGCTTTAGCTTCTGAAATAAGGATATCTTGTAAGGCTAAGTTAGAAGAAGAAAATACTACAGAATCTAAAATTTTAGATACATTTGATATATCTTACATAAAAAAAGAAAAAAATTAAAAGAAAAGTTTTAAAAAATAATATGTGGTTAAACAAAGCTACATCTTATTTTTATTTAAAATTCCTATATAATCTAAAAACTGTTATAATAGTTTAGTAAATTAAAATAACAATAAGGGTGGTAACATGAATTTAATTACATTAGAAAATATAACAAAGAGTTACTCTGAAAAAATACTAGTTAATAATATATCTTTAGGAATAAATGAAGGTGACAAAATAGGTTTAATCGGTGTAAACGGTACTGGTAAATCTACTTTGCTTAAAATAATAGCAGGTGTAGAAGAAACAGATAGTGGAAATATAACAAAACCAAATAAAGTTAGGATAGAATATCTTCCTCAAAATCCATATTACGACGAAAGTGCCACAGTTTTAGAACAAGTCTTTAAAGGAACTTCAAGTGAAATGAAACTTCTTTGTGATTATCAAAAAGTATTAGATAAATTAAGTTTAGAATATAACGATTCTTTAAATAATGAATTGATAAAATTACAAGATAAAATTGACAGCCTTAAACTATGGGATTTAGAAAGTGAAGCAAAAACTGTATTAACAAAACTTGGTGTTAATAATTTTAATCAAAAAGTAGCTGAACTATCAGGCGGTCAAAGAAAAAGAATTTCATTAGCTTCTGCTCTTATAACTCCATGTGAGTTATTAATATTAGATGAGCCTACAAACCATCTAGATAATGATACGATAAATTGGTTAGAAGAATATTTAAATAATAAAAATATCTCACTACTTATGATAACTCACGATAGATACTTTTTAGATAGAGTTACTAATAGAATAATAGAACTTGATAGAGGTAAACTTTTTAGTTACGATGGTAATTACTCAGTTTTTCTTGAGAAAAAAATAGAGAGATTAGCCTTAGAATCAAGTATGGAACAAAAAAGACAAAATTTAATAAGAACTGAACTTGCATGGGTAAGACGAGGCGCTCGTGCTCGTACAACAAAACAAAAAGCTAGACTTCAAAGATTTGATGAACTTGTAAATGATGTACCTACTTATAGAAAAGATAATTTAGAAATTTCTACTGCATCTAGTAGATTAGGTAAAAAGATAATAGAAATTCATAACATATCTAAATCTTTCGGTGATAAAAAAGTTATAAATAATTTAGAATATGCTCTTTCTCGTACTGATAGAATAGGTATTATTGGTAAAAATGGTATGGGTAAATCTACTTTAATAAATATATTAAATGGTAAACTTAAACCTGATAGTGGTCATATTGAAATAGGAGAAACTGTAAAAATAGGATGCTTCTCACAAGATGATTCTCATATGAATCTTGATATGCGCGCTATTGACTATGTAAAGGAAGTAAGTGATTATATAGAAACTTCTGATGGACAAAAAATAACTGCATCTCAAATGTGTGAAAGATTTTTATTTGATGGAACTATGCAATATACTCATATAAGAAAACTTTCAGGTGGAGAAAGACGTAGACTTCATCTTCTTAGAACATTAATGAGTGCACCTAATGTTCTTCTTTTAGATGAGCCTACAAATGATTTAGATATTGAAACTCTAAATAGATTAGAAGATTATTTAGATGAGTTTCCTGGTGTTGTTATATGTGTTTCTCATGATAGATATTTCTTAGATAGAATATGTAACAAAATATTTGCTTATGAAGGTCTTGGAAATATTAATATATACACAGGAAATTACAGTGAGTACCTAGTATATAAAGAAAGTCAACCTATTCAGATAGAAAATATTGAGGTTAAACCATCTTCTAACTCTGTAAAAAAAGAAAAACCTAAAAATAATAAAAAACTTAAATTTACTTTTAATGAACAAAGAGAGTTTGATACTATAGATGATGATATAGCTTTACTTGAAGATAAAATACAATCTATTGATGATAATTTAGATAAGTATTCAACTGATTTTACAAAGCTTCAAGAAATGCTTGATGAAAAAGCTTCTTTAGAAAAAGACCTTGAATACAAATATGAAAGATGGGAATATTTAAATAATTTAGCCGATGAGATAGAAAAATTAAAAAATAATAATTAATATAAAAAACTATATGTTTAGATTTTTTAAACATATAGTTTTTTATATTATATACTTAAAATATTGAAACTATTAAATATCTTATCTATTACATTTTTATACTGTTTTTCTAAAAATTCATCTACATTTATTTTAAATTCATATATTCCATTTTTACCAACTGTCATTAAAGTATAACTTATTATGCCATCTAGAGCTCTTGTTTTTACAATCTTTCCACTAATTTTTTCATTTTCGTATTCTATAATTTCATCTATATTAAATATGTGATTTATGATTGAATCTATAGAAATTAAATCTACACATTCACTTGGTATATCTATTAAAAATCCTTGAGTTTTTATATTATATAACTCAAAATTTTCATCTTTTTCTAAAGTTATGGTATCAAAACACTTATCATTTATAGTATCTATTTTCTTAAAATGATTTGGTATTTCAACTTCATATCCCAAATTGCTTTTTATAATATCATACTTAAAATCATTTGTATTTTTAATAAAATTGTTTTGTTCATTTCTTATTTTTCTTAAGTAATATGATGATTTTTTAAATCCTTCTTCATATGCTTTTAAAAAATATTGCTTTGATTTTTCAATTTCTTTATTTTCTAAAAGTTCAACTGCTTTTTCATAATTAATAGACAAAAACATCCCTCCAAAACATATGATTATTACCATTATATACTATGCTTTATTTTTTATTAAAATTCTTTTAGATTAATTTTCTTTAAATTCTTAAAACTTTTTATAAATTTTTTATTGACAATATCTATATTTTCTATTACGATAATATAAAATAAATATTAAAAATTCTGTGAAAAAGAGAGTAGCTTAAGTGAATTTTATAGAGAGTTAAGGATGGTGGAAGCTTAACATTGAAATTTAAGTGAAGAGAGCTTTGGAGAATATAGTTTGAAATTAAGTATGACTATAGGTTTTCTCGCCTTAAGAGATTAAGTGGATAGAATTTTATATTTATTCTATCAACCAGAGTGGTACCGCGGAAAATATTCGTCTCTTGGCTTTTAGCCAAGGGACTTTTTTAATTTTAAATATAAATGCATTTATATTAAATTTACAATTTAAATACTTAAAAGGAGATATTGTTTTATGGAGAAAAATATTGATATTTACAATGAAAATAAATCAAGTAGTTTTTTAAAGTTTTTAATACCATCATTAATTGGGTTACTTTTATTTGTAATACCACTTCCCTATGGTAAATTTGTACCTATTGAAGGTATATCTTCTATAAATATAGGTATTGGATTTTTAGCTGAACTTCTTAAAATTTCATTTGCAAATTATCTAGATCATATAGCACTTGTAGTAATTGTTTGTTCTGCTATACTATCTATTTTAAGTAAATTCATAAATATAAAAAATGATTTTTTAAAAAGTGTTTTAGATGTGCCTTTATTTTGGTTATCATTTAGAATATTAGGGGCTTTATTTATTTCTATGACAGTGCTTGGTTTTGGTCCAGAATTTATTAAATCTGAAGTTACTGGTCAAACTATATTAGGTGTTTTACCTAGCCTTTTAGCTATATTTTTAGTTTCTGGATTCTTATTACCTTTAGTTGTTGATTTTGGACTTATGGATTTTGTAGGAACTTTAATATCTAAGTTTATGTATAAAATTTTTAAAGTTCCTGGACGCGCTGCAGTAGATGCTATCTCATCTTGGTTAGGAGATGGTACTTTAGGTATTATGATAACTAATACACAATATAAACAAGGTTTTTATACTGCAAAAGAAGCCTGTATAATATCTGTTTGTTTCTCATTAGTATCATTACCATTTTCTACAGTTATAGCTGATCAGTTAGGACTTATGAATCTATTTGTTCCATTTTATGGAACTGTATGTATTGCATCATTAGCTTGTGCTATTATAATGCCTCGTATATATCCCTTATCAAAAATTAAAGATGAAACATATCAAAATGTAGATCATCTAAAAGAAGATTTAATACCTGAAGGTGAAAATGTAATAAATTTTGCTTTATCTAAAGCTTTAAATAGAGCAGAAAATGCGCCTTCTTTAGAGATAATAATAAAAAATGGATTTAAAACTGTTATAGATATGTATTTAGCTTTACTTCCACTTGTTATGGCATGGGGAACTTTAGCACTTGTTGTTGCTGAATTTACTCCAATATTTAATTGGATATCTTTCCCTGTTGTATTTATACTAAAACTGCTACAAATACCTAATGCTGTAGAAGCTGCTCCAGCTGTTTTAGTTGGATTTGCAGATATGTTCCTTCCATCTATAATGGTTTCAGCAGATACTTTTGATATATTAACTAAATTTATAATTGGGGCTTTATCTATAACTCAACTTATATATTTAACAGAAACTGGTGCAGTTATACTAAAGTCAGATATACCTTTTAACTTAAAAGATTTATTTATAGTATTTTTAACTAGAACTTTAATATCACTACCAATTATAACATTATTAGCTAGACTTATATTATCATAAAAATGGTCCTATATGGGCCATTTTTTATTTATAATATATTAAATTAATTTGGTTATAATTACTATATAATATTAATTCTGGATTACATATTTTAACTTTAATATTGACTTTTAACTTTAAAAACATTATAATTTAAATTCATTAGAATTCTTACTTTTGGAGGTGAATATTATATTGAGAAATATACTTGGTATATTCAAAAAAGACGTAAAGGATATATTTACTAACTATGCAATGCTTATTGTTGTAGGAGCACTTTGTATATTACCATCTTTATATGCATGGTTTAATATAAAAGCATCTTGGGATCCATATGGTAGTACTAGTAATATATCAGTAGCTGTTGTAAATAATGATAAAGGTACTACCGTAAAAGATAAGCACATTAATATAGGAGATGAGCTTGAAAAAAACTTAAGAGAAAATAGTGATTTAGGATGGAAATTCGTTAGTAAAAAGAAAGCACTAGATGGTGTTAAGGATGGTTCATACTATGCTTCAATAGAAATTCCAAGTGACTTTTCAAAAGATTTAACTTCTCTTATAACTTCAGATGTTAAAAAAGGAAAGTTAATTTATACAGTTAATGAAAAAATAAATGCTATAGCTCCTAAAATCACTGATAAGGGAGCTTCAACAATACAACTACAAATAAATCAAACTGTTGTTGAAACTGTAAGTCAAATTTTATTTGAAGCTTCTAATGAATTAGGTATAGAACTTGAAGGTCAAATTCCAAAATTAACTGATATAGAAAACTCTTTAGTTGAGATTCAAAGCAAATTTGGTGATGTAAATAAAACATTAGATTTAGCATCTGATGGAGCTACTAAAGTTCAAGATTTAGTTAAAGACATAAAAAAGGATGTTCCTTTAATAAAAGAAACTTTAAATAAATCTAAAAGTTTATCATCTGATGTTAAAGAGTTTCTGAAAAACTCTCAAAGTAGTATAAATAGCATTACTCCAATAATAAAAAATGATATATCTGTAATTAATGATATAGCTAATTCTGTTGTTAATACTACAAATACATTAAATAATTCTATTAGTAATGGTACTGATGATGCTCTAACTTTAGCAGATAGTTTATCTACTAAGTTAAATAATTTATCAAATGTAAATAAATCATTAATAGAATTTTTAAATAAGTTAAATTCACTTACACCAAATCATCCTTTAACTAATACTATAAACAAGTTAAAAGATATAGATTCAAGTGTGACACAAGGAGTTAACTCTTTAAATAGTTTAAAAGGTCAACTTCAAAGTGGTCAAACACCTACATCTGGTGCACTTGATAAAGTTTTAAAAGTAGGAAATGATATAAAAGGTATTACATCTAATTTATCTAATAATTTTGATTCTGCAATTTCTGCTCCTATAAATAATATCTTTGAAAAAGGATATTCAGTTAGTGATAATGTAATCAAAACTTTAGAAGATGCTGAGTCTAAATTACCTAAAGCTGAAAGTATATTAGATACGGCTTTTTCACTGTCTGACAAAGGTATTGAAGGAATAAATTATGCAAAAGAGAAATTGCCTAAAGTAGAAAATATAGTAGACGAACTTACAGATGCTATAAAGAAAGTTAATAATCAAGAAGACTTAAATGATTTAGTAAAATTACTTAAAAACGACATAGTAAAAGAAAAGAACTTCTTAAAAGAACCTGTTACTATTAATCAAAATAAATTATACCCTATAGAAAACTATGGTTCTGCTATGACTCCATTTTACACTGTTTTATCTTTATGGGTTGGTTTACTTTTATTATCTTCACTTTTATCAGCTGAAGTTCATGGAGATTATAAACCATATCAAGTATACTTAGGTAGAGGTCTTACTTTTACCACTATTGCTGTAATTCAAGCACTAATAGTAAGTTTAGGAGACATATATATACTTGGTGTTCAATCTGTAAATCCAGTTCTTCTTGTATTAGGTTCTGTATTTACAAGTATTGTATTTACTTTTATAGTATATTCTCTTTTATCTGTGTTTGGAAATATGGGTAAAGCTATGGGAATAATACTTTTAGTTATTCAAGTAGCTGGTTCAGGTGGGACATTCCCAATTGAAGTTACTCCTAAGTTTTTCCAAATGGTAAATCCATATTTACCGTTTACTTATGCAATATCTATGTTAAGAGAATCAATAGGTGGAATTTATTATCCTGTATTATATAAAGATATAAGCATCTTATGTATATATATAATAGTTTCATTATTAATTGCATTACCACTAAAGAAACCTATAAATAAAATTTATAAAGTATTTAATGGTAAATTTAGTGAAAGTGGTCTTTCAGAACACTAAAAAAGAGATAGGATTAATCCTATCTCTTTTTTAATAATCATATTCAGTTGTATTTTCGCACATAATTATATTTATCTTTTTATTTAGTATATTCTTGTAAGATAATAAAAGTTCATTTAATTCTGCATCAACTAAATTTATTTTACCCTTACTTATTAGGATTACTTGTTCTTGATCTATTATTACTTTTATGTCATTATGGTCGTTTTTTATATATGTCTCTACACAAGCCTTTGGTTTTATTTTTTGACTATATTTATCATAAAATCCTATACTATTTTTTATATCATCAAAATTCGAATTATTTATTTCATTAAAATCTATATTATTATAATCTATACCAAAGTTTTTTAACTGGATATCTATTTCAGACGAGTCCATTCCATATCTCTCCATAAATTTCTTTTGAATGTTAATAAATTTTTCTTGAGATATATTATTTTCCTTCATATAATCCATTATCTTTTTAGAAAATTCAACCATACTTAATTTTCCTGACATAACAGAACTATAAAGACTATATATATATTGTTCAAATTTATCAACATCAGAATCTTTTACTTTGTTCTTCAGTTTATTAAAATCTATTATTCTATCATCTGACATATCGATACCTCCTGATTAACATTTAGCTTTTAACCTTATTACTATTATATTCTAATAAAATTTACATGTCTACAGTCTAAAATTTAGTGTATATTATATTCTTATATTAGTCTAAATAAAATTTATATAATAAATTAATATATAAAAAATAGCGAGAAAAAACTCGCTATTTTTCACTTATATTAATTTATTATTAGAATTCTGCATTTCTTGGAGTTCTTGGGAATGGTATAACGTCTCTTATATTTGCCATACCAGTCATATACATTATAATTCTTTCAAATCCTAATCCAAATCCTGAGTGAGTAGCTGTTCCGAACTTTCTAAGTTCTAAGTACCACCAGTAATCTTCTTCATTAAGATTCATTTCTTTTATTCTTTCTAATAATACATCGTATCTTTCTTCTCTTTGAGAACCACCAACGATTTCTCCAACACCTGGAACTAAAAGGTCCATAGCTCTTACTGTTTTTCCATCTTCATTCATTCTCATGTAAAATGCTTTTATATCCTTAGGATAATCAGTAACAAACACTGGTGCTTTAAATACTTGCTCTGTTAAGTATCTTTCATGTTCTGTTTGAAGGTCATCTCCCCATTTTACTGGGTATTCAAATTCATGTCCTGATTCTTGTAACATTTCAACAGCTTTAGTATAAGTTATTCTAGTAAATTCAGAATTTACAACATTATTTAATCTATCTATTAATCCCTTATCTATAAAGCTATTGAAAAATTCCATTTCTTCTGGAGCATTTTCCATAACATAGTTTATTACATATTTTATCATATCTTCTGCAAGTTCCATGTTATCTTCTAAATCTGCAAATGCTATTTCAGGTTCTATCATCCAGAATTCTGATGCATGTCTTTGTGTAAATGAATTTTCAGCTCTAAACGTTGGTCCAAAAGTATAAACATTTCTAAATGCAAGAGCCATTATCTCAGCATTTAATTGACCACTAACTGTTAAATTAGCTTCTTTTCCAAAGAAGTCTTTAGAATAATCTATCGCACCTTCTTCATTTTTAGGTATGTTATTTAAATCCATAGTTGTTATTCTAAACATTTCTCCTGCACCTTCACAGTCACTTCCTGTTATGATTGGTGAATGTGCATACACAAAGTTTCTATCTTGGAAGAATTTGTGTATAGCATATGCAGCTAAACTTCTTACTCTAAATACTGCAGAGAAAGTGTTACTTCTTGGTCTTAAATGAGCTATAGTTCTTAAGTACTCTAAAGTATGTCTTTTCTTTTGAAGTGGGTATGAACTATCTGATTCACCTTCTATTTCTATTTTAGTAGCTTGTATTTCTACTGGTTGTTTAGCACCTTCTGTAGATACTAATTCACCTTCTACTAATATAGATGAACTTATTGGAAGTTTTGTTATTTCTTTAAAGTTTTCTAACTTATCTTCAGCTATTACAATTTGCATATTTTTAAAGAAACTTCCATCATTTAATTCTATGAATCCAAAGTTTTTAGAAGCTCTAGATGTTCTTATCCATCCAGCTACTTTTACAGTTTTTCCGATATATTCTTCTTTATTTCTGTAAAGTTGTTTAATTTCAGTAAATTCTCTTTGCATTTTATATCCTCCTATAAATTTTATTTTAAATATAAAAAAGCCCTTCATCCCTAAAAGGGACGAAAGACTATTACTCTCGCGGTACCACCCTAATTGCCTAAATAGGCCACTTAGCTAAGCTTTGCTTAATGGTCTATAACGGGACCTTCCGTCTAAGCCTACTCTTTAATTAATTTCGGTTAGAGACTCCGAGATGTTCTTCAATATAAATTTCGTATTGAGCTCTCACCATCCTCAACTCGCTTTAACTACCTTTTATATTTACTCTTCTCTTCAATGTCTTTATAGTTATTATTTGAATTATTTACTAAGATTATACCAGCTTATATTTTTTAAGTCAACGATTTATTTTTTACAAAATTTATATATTTTAAAATTTTTTATCAAATATGTTTAATTTATATTTTTTTATTAATAATTTTAATTAGGAGGTGTTTTTTTGAAATACTTATTAATTTTTGTATTAATATTATTATTTATAGGTCCAAGTGCTAATGAGTGTACCTCTTTTTCTCAAGCTTTAAAATCAGGTATTTACAACTATATAACTTGTTTAGATACTTCCGTTGATTATTTAGTTAAAAATGTATCTATTTTTAATAAAATTTCTGAAATTCCATACAAAAATGCCTATGATAAAATTATGGATAATAGGCATCTTGTAAAACACTTTGTTGAATATGGCCAAACTTTAGATGATATAATTAAATCTTACAACAATAATATAGAAAATATCGAAGATTTTAGAAAAGTTGTATATAAGAAAAACCCTGATATAGTATCTAAAGATTATAAATTAAAGTCAGGTGAATATATACTTATTCCAAGTGAATAAAATAATTCATAAAAATAGATACCTAATAATTTTAATAAAATTTTAGGTATCTATTTTAAATTATAATCTACTTCCGTTGTCAACCCAGTCTTTAGCTTCTTCTACATTTCTTAGTGAAGGAATTGATACATTGCTTTCTGCCCTTAAATCTTCAGTTCCAGACCAAGCAGCAGTATATTCATTTTTTACTGGTCTATTAGATTTTAATCTTTTGTTATGTGACCCATTTAGTGCTTTACATTTTTCATTTTCCAAGATAATTCACCTCTTTTCTTTTGTATTAGTTTTTACATTCTAAGTTATAAAATACACATTATTCAAAATTATTTGCAATTGCTATAATAGTATCTTTTAAATTTAAAATTCCATATCCTTGTGATATATTTGGATAAGTATATATCTCTTTTTTTGTAGCTCCCAACATTAAATAAGTTTTTAATTGTTGTGTGTATAAAGATTCTTGATAAAGCTCATATTGATCTTTTATATATTGAATAATTAATGCTAAAACTCCACTAACTATAGATGAACTAACTCCAGTTCCAATTGATGTATTATAACTATTATTTTTATAAGGAGCTATTATATCAACACCTGGTGCGACTATATCTGGTTTTATTCCTCTTTTCTTTATAGGCCCTTTTGATGAACCTATCCATATACTATCAGTCTTACCATTATAAGCACCTATAGTTATTACATTTTCTGGAGCTGCATACATTGTTATTGTAGACGTAGACGCTGGGTCTGAAAATCTAGTTTCTTGAGACATTATATTTTTATTTGGTAAATAAATATCATATATTCCTTCTATAATAAATTCTGGAATTAATCTCAAAGTCCATATACCCGGTTTAATATCGTATAAATTTATATTTAATTCTTGATATCCCGATTCTAACCAAGGGTATATAAATCGCATCTCATAAGTTGTGTTTTCTACATTAAATTTACCTCTATATACATAATAATCCGGAGAATACATAATTGGATAACTAATCTCTCCTGATGGTGAGATTATTAATGCACCTATTTTATCTGGTCCACTAGTTACTAAATTTATATCTAGATTTATTTGTTCTCCTACTTGAATTATTATATCTTGCTTTTGATTTACATTTGATAATACGCCTTCATAATGAATATCTGTATTTCCTTCATTTCCAGCCCCACTAACTACAATAATTCCTGATTCTACTATTTCGTTAAATGTTTCTAGCATTGTTAATTCTATTATAGACTTTGATGCTAAACCTATAGTTAGATTTATTATAATAAATTTATTTTCTCTTTTAGCCACATCTAAAACATACTTTATTCCAGCCAAAAAATCCGATTTTTGATAATTTATTTTTCCTGATGCATAAACATCTCTATATTCCCTTAATTTCACAACTACCAATTCACTATCAATAGCAATACCTTTATATTGAGAATTTAATTTTCCCTTGCCTGATGATATTCCTGCAGCTATAGTACCCGTTCCAATTTTATCTTCACTTAATGTGTTATCATTTTCAGATATAGCTTTATTTATATCTTCTCTAGTAAATTCACTTCCAAATATTAATCCATCTGGAGGTGTTTTTTTGT
>ERZ1463036.50-NODE-50-length-26376-cov-10.223016_pt1 | contig 26376 bp, 24 predicted proteins | sample MGYA00564485_ERZ1463036 | MGnify/ENA primary metagenome ERZ1463036 (study PRJEB39244, sample SAMEA3635127) | Helicobacter pylori | study: EMG produced TPA metagenomics assembly of PRJEB11511 data set (Assembly of a 5300-year-old Helicobacter pylori... | reverse complement strand
CACGACGCTCTTCCGATCTATCTTTTATGTCTTCTTCATCTTCTTTTATAGTTTCTTCTATAACTTTAGTTTCTTCTGTATCTACTTTTTCATTTACTTTACTAGCTTCTTCTATAAGATCTACTTCTTTTATATCTTCTTCAATTAAGTTTTCTTCACTTACTAACTCTTCAACTTCTTTATTTTCTTCTTTTTTCTTTCCAAAATTAAATAACTTCTTAAACACTTATCTTCCTCCTAAATGTTATTTTAACTAATCCTTTTATATTATATCAGTCATTTTTTCTGCTTCATTTAGCTTTAAGCTAAGAACTTTAGATATTGCTTTTTCCTGCATAGTAACACCATATATGTAATCTGATGCCTCCATAGTCCCTCTTCTATGTGTAACTGATATAAATTGAGTGTCTTGAGATAGTTCTTTTAAAAATTCACCAAATCTAAATATATTAGCATCATCTAATGGGGCTTCTATCTCATCTAATATACAAAACGGCGTAGGTTTTGCAAGTAATATAGAAAATAATATACTTATAGCTGTAAGTGCCTTTTCTCCACCTGATAATAAATTTAGGTTTTTCATTTTCTTTCCTGGTGGTTGTGCTACTATTTCTATATCACTTTCTAATATGTCCTTTTCATCTAATATTATAAGTTCTCCTCGTCCTCCACCAAATAGTCTTTTGTAAACCATTTTAAAGTTATCATTTATTTCATTAAACTTGACTTTAAACTCAGTTTTCATATTACTCTCAAGTTCTTCTATAAGATTTTCTATAGCTTCTATTGATTGCTCTAGGTCTTGTTTTTGTTCACTATAGAAGTCATATCTTTCTTTAACTTCTTCATATTCTTTTATGGCATCTATATTAACATTACCTAAATTCCTTATTTCTCTTTTTAAAGATTCTAATTTCTTTTTATCAATTTCAATGCTAGTATCTTTTATATTCATAGCATCAGCTACAGTCAACTCGTACTTTTCAAATAAGTTGTTTATATAATCTTCTTTAGAAACTTTTATTCTATCTATTTTAGATTCTACTTTAAATAAACTTTCTTTTAAATCTATATACTGTCTATCTATGATTTTAAGATTTTTATTATGTTCTTCTAGTTTTTGCTTTAGATCTTCTTTTGCTAATTTTCTATTTTCTAGATTTCTACTGTTGTCGCTTAATTGTTTATTTAAGCTAACTTTTTCTGTTTCTTCTATTACTGTCTCTTCTCTAAGCTTAGATATTTCTATATTTTGATTTTCTATAGATTTTTCTATATTGCCTTTTTTAAGTCTTAGTTCTTCATTTTCATTCTTTATTCTTTTAATATCTGCATATATAGATTCTAAAACTTGCTTATCCTTAACTAATTTTAGATTTAGATTATCATGCTTTTCTCTATCTTTTTCATAGTAGTCATTTGATTTTTTTAATTCTAAGCTTAGTTTTTCTATGGTTTCTTTATTTTCTTCATGCTCTTTGTCCATTTTTTCTATTTCAATTTTAACTATATCTAATTTATCTTTAGTATATTTTAAATTCGAAATAAGTCCATCTTTTTCATTTTGTAGTTTATTAATACTTATATTTATATTTTTTATTTCTTCTTCTACTCTATTTAATTTAGAACTTTCTATTATAATATTTTTTTCTAACTCTTTTACTTCTTCTTCTATTTTTAAAATATCATTTTTCTTTGTTGATATATTATTATCTTTTTCTTGTTTTTGTTTAATAAATTCTTTTGTTTCTTTTTTAGCATCTTCAAGTTTCTGAGAATATTCATTTATAAGTCTTTTTCTAGATAATATACTTGTATTATTTTTGAAACTACCTCCAGTTAATGACCCTCCTGGATTTAATATTTCTCCATCTAAAGTAACAACTTTATATCTATGACCTGTTTCTCTTGCAAACTTTATACCTTCATCTATATTATCTATTATGATAGTCCTTCCCAGTATATTTTCTATTATATTTTTATACTTTTCATCATAAGATAATAAATCACTAGCTATGCCTATAAATTTAGTATTACTTTTTATAGTACTTGGGTTTATCTTATTTGCTTTTATTATATTTAGAGGTAAGAATGTTACTCTACCTAGATTATTTTTCTTTAAATAGTTTATAGCTATCTTGGCACTATTTTCATCACTAGTGATTATATTTTGTAAGTATGCACCAAGTGCAGATTCTATTGCTTTTTCGTATTTCTCACTAGTTGTGATAACTTGTCCTAAAGCTCCATGTATACCTTTTAAAGATTTATTTTTTAGTACTTCTTTTACACCTTTATTAAATCCTTCATTATGATTTTCCATGTCTATATAAATGTTAAGCTTAGAATTATAATTGTTTATACTATAGTTACCATCTTGAATTTGCTTTTCTAATTTTTTGCTATGCTTTATAAGCTCTTCTAAATTATTTTTATTTTCCAATTCCTTTAGCTTTAATTTTTCTAATTCAGCATTTTTTTGACTAACATTTAGTTTAATATCATTTAGTTCTGTGAATTTTTCATTTAAATCACTTTTTACTTCACTAATTTCTAAGTCTATAGATTTATCACGAGAATTTATATTCTCCATATTGGCACTAAGTGTTGACAATCTATTACTAGATTCTTGTTTTTTATTTAAAAGGTTTATTATCCCATCTTTTAAACCTTCTATTTCACTATTTACCTTTTCTATACTTTCTTTTTTACTTAAATTATTTTTATCCAATAAATCTATATCTTCAGTTAGATACTTTATTGTATTCTCTTTTTCTATCTTATTTGTCTCTAAATCCTTAATTAAATTTTCATTAGAAGATATTTTATTTCCTATTTCACTTAACTCATTTTCACTTTTTAATATACTTTCATTTAAATTTTTAGTTTTTTCATTTATAAGATTTAATTGAGCATCTTTCTGAGATATAACACTTTTTATACTATTTATATAATCTATCGATTTATTTATATTCTCACTTATATCTTCAACTTCTTTAGATGTTTCATTTAAGTTATTTTCTAACTTTATCTTTTGGTTGTTAGTTTCTATAGCTTGTTCTTCTAATAGTTTACTGTGTTTTAGCGCTTCATTTAAATCTTTTTCTAGTAAATCTATTTCTTTTATATAGCTATTTACTTCTATAGTCTTTAATTTATCATTAAGTTCTATATACTTTTTAGCTTTTTCCTGTTGAGAAAATAGTGGTTTTAGCTGATTTTCTATTTCTATATAGATATCTTCTATTCTCTCTAAATTTTCCTTAGTATTTTTTAAATTTCTCTCAGCTTCTTGTTTTTTATATCTAAACTTTGATATTCCACAGGCTTCATCAAGTACTTTTCTTCTATTTACAGGATTATTGCTAAGTATTTCATCTACTTTACCTTGTTCTATTATTGAGTATCCATCTTTTCCTATACCTGTGTCTAAAAGTAATTCTTTTATATCTTTAAGTCTGCAAGGTTTATTATTTAAAAAGAATTCACTTTCTCCACTTCTATAAGCTCTTCTTTTTATAGTTATTTCACTAAAATCTATATTTAATTTATTTTCAGAATTATCTATAGTTAACGAAACTTCACAGTAGTTCATTGCTTTTTTAGTATCAGTTCCTGCAAATATTACATCTTCTAATTTGTCTCCTCTTAGACTTTTTATACTCTGTTCTCCAAGTACCCATCTAACAGCATCAGATATATTACTTTTACCACTTCCATTTGGACCTACTATGGCAGTTATCCCTTGATTAAATAATATATCTGTTTTAGTTGGAAAGGATTTAAATCCCTTCAATTCTAACCTCTTTAAATACAACTTCGTCTCTCCCTTCAATAATAAAACTAAAGGTTATAAATATTACATAATTTTATATATATATCTTTAAAACTAGTTTTAATTACTTTTTTATCATCTATTACTATTTCTAAGCTATCTAAATCAATATTAGCTTCTTTTGTTTTTAATATTATGTTTAATTTTTCTTTTAAATAATTAGTATTTGTCTTTTTGTTACCTATTATTTTTGATATGTTCTTTTTATTAGTATTTACTACTATTTTACTTGTAGCTTTATTTTCTATAACAATACTTTCTAAATAATCTTTTATCATAGCCCCTTCTACTAATTCTCTAAAGGCTGGATGATATGGACCATCAACTACAGCTTTTCCTATTTGTATATCATCAGTAGCTTGAAGTCCAACTCTTATTACATTTATATTATTGACATAAAATAAAGCTAAAAGCTTTTTAACAATATCAACACTTTCTTCTAAAGAAAATGAATTATATTGCTTTCTATTTAATAAATCTTCTAAACCTGTCTCTTTAACAACTAGAGTAGGATAAATTCTTACACAGTATGGGTCAAGTTCTATAAACTTTTTAGCTGTATTTATACATTTTTCCTCTGTATCTGAAGGTAAACCTACCATCATCTGAAGTCCTAGGTTTATACCATTTTCTTTTATTAATTTAGAACTTGTAAATACCTGCTCTGCATTGTGACCCCTTATGCTATCTCTTAACACATCTTCATCTAAAGACTGTACTCCAAGTTCGATTATACTTACACTATACTCTTTTAACATATCTAATATTTCTTGACTTATGCAGTCTGGTCTTGTTGACATTCTTATATCCTGTACTAAACCTTTGTCTACATACTCTTTAGCTACAGATAATAAATTTCTTTGTATGTCAATATCTATAGCAGTAAAACTTCCTCCAAAGAAAGCAATCTCCACAATTGCATCTTTATCAATTGTTTCTAGATATTCCTCTACGATATTTCTTACGTCATCACTAGTTATATCTGTACTAACACCTGTTATCTTTTTTTGATTGCAAAATATACAATCATGAGGACATCCTCTGTGAGGAACAAATATAGGTATTATTCTTCTTTTCATATTTCATCATCCTTTATATTGTTACTTGTAGAGCTTTTTTAGCTGCTATTTGCTCTGCTTCTTTTTTACTTTTTCCTTCTCCAACGCCTAAGACTCTTTCATTTATTCCAACTTCCATTATAAATCTTTTATTATGATCTGGTCCTTTTTCATCTACTAATCTATACCATATATTACTTTCACCTTTTCCTTGTAAAACTTCTTGAAGGTGAGTCTTATAATCTCTAAATATTTTACCTTTTCTTGAATCACAGATTATTCCTTCCATGTATTTTAGTATAAATACTCTAGCTGGTTCTAATCCTCCATCTAAATATATTGCAGCTATTACAGCCTCAAAAGCATCTGCCAATATAGACATTCTATATCTACCACCAGTAGCTTCTTCTCCCTTTCCTAGCAGCATATATATTCCTAAATTTATCTCATTTGCTGCTTCACTTAAAGATTCTTCACAAACTATATTTGCTCTTAATTTTGTCAATTCTCCTTCTGGAAGGTTACTTTCTTTTTTAAATAAATATTCACTTACTACTATACTTAGGACAGAGTCTCCTAAAAATTCAAGTCTTTCATTAAAATCATACTCCTTATTTTCATTTGAGTAAGAACTATGAGTCAAAGCTTCTAATATATACTCTTTATTTTTAAATTTATATCCTATTACATTTTCAAATTCATCTATATTCTTTAATATATCTTTTTTTAACTTCATTTTATTACCTCCGAGTTAATTATCTCTAGATTATAGTGTACTATTTTTCAACAAGTATTGCAAAATAAAAAATTCACTCATCTACTTTAATCTTCACACTTATTTTTGAATTTTTAGTTTCCTTATAATATATTTTAAAAATAAAAGCCTATGAGATATTCTAATAACTCATAGGCAATATGATTAATTTAACTAATTTTCATCTATATCATCGTAACAATCAATACACATACAATCTTCATCATCTGCTGATAGTATTATTCCTTGACAGTTTGGACAAACTATATCAACCTCATCGTCATATAGAAGTTCTTCATCTACTTCTACTAAGTCTTTACAATTTGGACATTCCATTTCTATAAAACTAAGGGCCCCTTCTTCATCTTCATCTATTTCTGAATCACTATATATATCATCTTCTATATCACATAAATCTTCATCTATAGATTCAACATATTCAGTTAAATCTGCTTGCTCTTCATCTAATTCAACTATTGCATCTGCAAAACTATCTAAAACGTCTATTATTTTATGTATTATTTTTCCTTCTTTACTTTCAGAGCTTATGTCCATCCCTTCAGCTAACCCTTTTAAGTATGCAACTTCTTCAAATAGGTACTTCATATATAACCCTCTCCTTCTTTTGTAAGTATAAAATTAAAAGCCCGTATATCTTTATTATTAAGATATACAAGCTTTTTATACATAAATTATTAAACTCTTGATAAATATTCACCAGTTCTAGTGTCTATCTTTATCTTGTCACCTTCATTTATAAATAAAGGAACTTGAACAACAGCTCCAGTTTCAACTGTAGCTGACTTAGTTACGTTACTAGCTGTGTCTCCTTTTATTCCTGGTTCAGTTTCAGTTACTTCTAATTCTGCAAAGTTAGGAGCTTCAACTTGGAAAGCTTGTCCTTGGTAGAATCTTATTGTAGCAACCTCATTTTCTTTTAAGAATTTTATAGCTTCTTCAACTTGTACATAATCTAAAGGTATTTGATCAAATGTTTCTTGATCCATGAAGTAGTATAATTCTCCATCATTGTATAAGTATTGCATTGGTCTTGTTTCTATATGAGCTTTAGGGAATTTATCACTTGGGTTGAAAGCTTCTTCTCTTATAGCTCCTGTTTTTAAGTTTCTATATTTAGTTCTTACGAAAGCTGCACCTTTACCTGGTTTAACGTGTTGGAAGTCAACTATTAAACATGGTTGTCCGTCTTTTTCAAATGTTACACCTTTTCTAAAATCACTTGCTGATACCATTTTGGTCCCTCCATAAAAATAAATTTATTATTTTGTGGTGATACTTTTTATTATATATTATAATCAAAAGTTTATTTTTAATCTTAGGCAAATACTTCTATTGTATTTATCTATATATGTATATATTATCACCATACCTTTTTCAATTATATATACTCTTGCAATCTTGTCAAGTTATATTAAAAAAAATTAAGTTTATAACTACTTCTAGCCCTTGTTTTTTATAAGTGCATTTATGCCTAATATATAACTATCAAATCCAAAACCTGATATTTGTCCTATACATGCTTTTGCTGTCACACTTTTTTGTCTAAACTCTTCTCTTTTATGAACATTAGATATATGAACTTCAACTACATCTAATTGTACAGACATTATCGCATCATAAATAGCATAGCTATAATGAGTAAAAGCCCCAGGATTTATAACGATTCCATCATACAAAGTGTTAGCTTCGTGTATTTTGTCAATTATATCTCCCTCATGATTACTCTGAAAGAAATCTGCAACTATATTTTCATCTATAATCTTACATTCCTTTTTTATATAATCTTTTAAGTCATCTATTGTTCTTTCACCATAAATTCCTTTTTCTCTTTTACCTAACATATTCAAATTTGGACCATTAATTACTAAAAATTTCATAAATACCCCCGACTATACGATTACAAACTTTTCTACTATTAATAATATCACATATTATCTAATATAAACAAGTATTTCGCTTACCACTTCATCTATATTTTTACTATCTACATTTATTTTTATATTAGATGCCTTATTATACTTATCAATTCTTTCTAAAAGTAATGTTTTTATAGTTTCTTCTACATCTTTGCTTTCTTTTAATAAAGGTCTTTTGTTTATTTCATTTGATACATTTTTTTTAATCGTACTTACACTTGCATCTAATAAAATTACATTTTGTTCATTTTTTAATATATCTATATTTTCATTCTTAATTACTATACCTCCACCAGTTGAAATTATTATATTATCCTCAGTCGTAAGATCTTTTAGTAGTTTCGTTTCTACATTTCTAAAATATACTTCTCCATCTTCTTTAAATATGTCAGTTATAGACCTTTTTTCTATTTGTTCTATTTTAGTATCCATGTCAACATATTCCATTCTTAATTCTTTAGCTAGTTTTCTTCCTACTACGCTTTTCCCACTACCCATAAAACCAATTATTACAACTCTCATTTATTATCTCCCTCAAAATTTATTATATTTACAGTAAATTCTTTTTCTAGGTTAGTATTATTTTTTGACAACTCTAGTTTTATATTAGCTATTTTACCATCATAGTCTGTTGATATATACATATTATCTATATAATCTCCAACTTCATAACCTCCACCTTCACTGTTTCCATATACATCTAATGTCCTTATAAAAATTTTATTTGAATTTTTATTTAGAAATATTTCTTTATCCTTTAATTTATTATCTTTTTCTTTGTACTTACATTTTATTGATGTTACACTTTTCAGCTCACTGTTTTTATCGTAGTTAATAATATATTTAGAGTTTTGTATTGCTTCTTTTATATATTTAGATACTTCATTTCCTTGTTGTTGTAATTCAACACTATCTTCTATTTTCATTTTTATATTATTTGAAAATATAAGTATATAATAAAGTAAACTTATTATTATGACTATAGAAGTTATTGATATTACGCTTTCTAAAAGTAAATATCCTTTCTTACGTTTCATACTTACCTTCTTTCAATAAGACTCTTCCGCTAATTGGTACTATTGTTATCTCTTTTTTAATATTTCCTTTATAAACTCTTATAGTTTGACCTCTACGATCTGGAGAACCATCGGTTCTAAATATTATTTTACTTTCCCCATATTCTATCTTCGTTTCATTGGGTAATGACACTTCTTTTTTTATTTCACCTTGGGATTTTAATATATAAGATTTGTTTTCGTTATTTAGATCATAGTATATGTATGTGCTTAGGTCTCCGAGCATATTTACTCTTCTTACATATCTAATATCTACTGCTAATTGTTTTGTAAATGAATTGATGTAATATTTATCTAGATTATCATAAAAAAAGTATAATGTTGATACTAAAAGCATTATACTTATGCACACAACAAGCTCTACTAAAGTCACATTCCTTCTCTTTTCATTTTTAAATCTCCTTGTAATCATATAGTTTTACTATATCAATTTTATCCTCTGTAGATAAATCTTCATTAAATGGATTTAATATTTTAACTTTTGATTTTAATTTTTTTATATAATTCCCATCCTTTATTGTTATGAGTATCTCAAAATTTATAGATTTTTCCTCTCTATTTATCGATATCCTCGATGGAATAGATGCTGATGCGTTTTTTATGTTACATTTTGATATGTATTTTATATTATTCATAAAACTTAATCCACTAAAAGAAATGTAAAAATCATCTTCATCTATAGCATATTCTTTTATTAAATTAACTTCTCTTAGTATATTACTATGTACTATTTCCATAGCACCATAGCTATGTTGTTTTAATGTTTCATCTTTATAATCTAAGTTAAATATACTTAAATTATTGTAAGATACTCCTATAGAAGTCATAGCTATTATTATTACAATAGAAAAGATTATTACAGTTGTTACTAGTATAGATCCTTTACTTTTTCGTAACATAAGACATAAGGTTTATACTATCATAATCACTTTGAACTATTACTTCTATTTTATAACAATTATAATAATCTTTTTCTTCTTCTATTGTTGTTTTTATCTTATATCCTTTTTCATTATTTTCATATGCTATTTCTTCATCATTTTCTATATGAAGTTTTGTATATTCTATATTCTTTCTAGCTATCTCAAGCATTTCAAATTTTTTATTGCTACAACTAACTAATCCATTACTATTTTGTAAGGTTGTAGCAATAATATACATACTTATACCTATTATAGATATACTAATTATACTTTCAACTAAAATAAATCCTTCTCTTTTTTTTATCAATAGTTACTCCTTTACATTAATCTACTTGATCATAGTAAAGTCCTTTTAGGTATAACTCATCCTCTTTACTTGGTTTTATACCTGTCCATATGTAAAATGCCTCTAATCCTTGATTTATAAGCATATCAATTCCATATACTACATCTAAATTATTTGACTTTGCCCACTTTATAAAAGAAGTATTTTGTGGCTTATATACGATATCACATACTAATAAATCTCCTTTTACACGAATACTTTCATCAATAGGACATTCATTGCTTTCCATACCAACTGGAGTGGTATTTATTAATATATCAATATCTTCTATATCATTTTTATCTATAGTCTTGTTTGAATATGTAGAAGCAATTTTAAAATTATCTCTTATAATCTCACTGATCTCCATAGCTTTTTGAATACTTCTATTTCTTATTTCTATAGATTTAACTTTATTAGATGCTAGCTGAACTGCTATGCTTCTACTTGACCCTCCAGCACCTATGATCATTATCTTTTTATTATTAAGGTCGTACCCTTTATCTAATATAGACTTTACAAATCCAAGCCCATCAGTATTATAACCTGTTAAAAAACCTTCATCATTTTTTATAGTATTTACAGCACCTATAAGTCTTGCATTTTTGTCTATATTTTCTAAAAATTTCATTACATTTACCTTATGAGGAATAGTTACATTACAACCTCTCATATTTAAGGTCTTAATACTTCTTACAGCTTCTTCTAAATCACTTTCTTTTACATCAAAACAACAATATATATTATTTTGATTATATTTTTTGAATAAATAATTGTGTATACTAGGCGAAAAACTTTGCTTAATTGGATGACCTAAAAGACCTACTAATTTTGTTGTTGAATTTATCATGATATTATCTCCTATCTAACTTTATTGTCATTTAACTATTAAACTATACATTTATATTTAAAAATTGCACATTCTTAAGTACTCTGTATATATAAAGTTTTCTGACTTTTTGCTCCCTCTTTCTTTATATTCACATATATCTAAATCGCTTTCTATGTTTAAATTGATTTCTATACCATTTCGATTATTTCTATTTACACTTATGTCACCATTATAAAGTTCTAAAATATTCTCTGTAACTTTAAACCCTATATCTATAGCTGATTTATATTTATCATTTATATATTTATAATGATTATATTTATCTTTATTTCTAATACTTATATTAGTTTTATTACCTTTCCTATCCAAATCAACGTAAATTGTACTATTTGAACAAGAATACCTTATAACTATAGATAATAAAGTTAATATAACTCTCTCTATATCGTCATCATCTACTCTTGATACAATCTCTTCCTCACTAGTATCAAATACTATGTTTATATCATTTTCTAATAAATATTTATTAAACTCCTCACAAGTTTCTTCTATTAACGTAACTATATTATAACAATTCACATTAGTTTCATGAAACTCAGATTCTAACTTAGCTAAATCTATTACATTGTTAATTAAGTTCATCAGCATATAAGAATTCTTTTTGATAATACTTATAGAATTATTTAACTCCTTACTTATTTCTTTTTCTATTTTATCTTTATATATATACTCTAATAGCTGAATCGATGATGATATTACATTTAGAGGTGTCTTTAACTCATGAGACATATTAACGAAAAACTCAGTTTTTATTTTATTAGCAATTTTTTTAGCTTCTATTTCTCTTTCAATATTTTCTATATTTACACTTTCTGTTATATCTCTTACTATTCCGATTTCTTTGATTTCATTATTAATTTCTATTAATTTTTTCCCAACCTCTAAGTTTAACTCTTCTCCCTTACAAGTTAAAACATCTTTTCTTTTAAAAACTACCTCCTCGTTGTTTTTATTTGATGCTATTAATATATCATTATTTAGTAGTATATCTTCTTCTAGACTTATATTTTCGGATATTTCTGTAAATGCTAAATTTTTATATATTATATTTTTCTGTCTATAGTCTGCTAAATATATACCTTCTGGTATTATATTAACAAATGTTTTATACTTTTCTTTGCTCAATTTTAATTTTTCAATAGATTCCTTATACTCTGTTATATCTTTTATAACAACTAAATTTTTATGTGTATCTCCATCTTTAAAACTTGTTCTATCTATATTCATATAAGATTTTTTTCCCATAGAAGAATAACATATTTCTCCTGTTATAGAATCCTCTAGAACTATCCTTTTTATTTCTTTTTCATTAAAATCTATACCATTATCTTTACTATTATATAAAATATTATTATTGTCTGTTATTAGTATATTATATGGTATAGTTTCTATTATTTTTTCGTACTTTATATTGTTTTCATCGGTCTTTATCTCATTTTTCTTATTGTAAGTTATATCTTTAAAGGAACATATGATACTTTCATTTTTATTAAATTTAATTGGTGTAAATGTAACTTTAAAAAATCTTCCATCCTTGCTCTTTATATCACTTTTAATTTCTGTACTATGTTTTTTTGTTTTTTCTATACTATTTATAAAATTCAATTTATCTTTTATATTATCTCTTAAAAATTCATCTATCGTTAATTTTTCTTTATGCACTTTATATTTATTCCAAATTCTAAGGAAATTATCATCTTTACTCAATATACATCCATTAGAATCTATTATAAATATACACCTATCTTCTTCTCCTACAATTTCTTTAATTAATTCTTTTTTATTCTCTAAATTCTTTTCTAACTTAGCTGTTATATATTTATTTTGTTCTAACTTTTTATTGTATAAACTAATATTTTTGTTACCTTTTTTAAACATTTTTTTCTTTTTCCATACTCTATTATGTTCAATTATTATATATGAATTTACTATATTTTTGAACATGTACAAGTATACAATTATATCTATAATACTCCTATATAGTAATACATTCTCTTTTTCAACCAATAGGCTTAACAAAATACTTGAGTATATAAAAGTAATAAATATAACAGTTATCTTACTAATACTTTTTCTTCTTGTTAATTTTATGATTTCATAAAAAATCATCGTACTTATAAAACCAGTTACCAAAATATTATATAAACCAATTTTATTGTCTATCAGTGTTGTAAGTAACAATATAAAACTAATAAATATTAAATTATTTATTTTTTTGTTGATATTATTTTCACATACGCTAATCAGGATTAATACTTGAGCAATCATATAAAAGTTGCTCAAGCTTCCCTGTGATATATCCTTTGCTTTTGATATAATAATAACAACTATCATACTTAAAACAATAATATCTTTCTTGCTTTTATGTAAAATATATTTAGAATATACTACATATAACATTGCAAGAAGTATTGAAACTGTAAGTATATTAATATATTTATGCATTCTCAATCCCCTTTAATATAATTAACTTAGCTACTACAATTAAAATATATATCTGAAAATTCTATATCGATTTTTTCGTTATCACTAACACTTACTCCCACATCTATATTTTCACTCTTTTTTATATTATCTTTTAAAATAATTGTAAATTCACTCCCCACATTTACCTCGCTGTTTACCTTAATGTCTCCTCCATGTGCTTTTACTAATTTATTTACTAATGATAAACCTATACCAGTTCCCTCTGCACCTCTTGTAAGGGTTCTATCTACCTGTTCGAAGTTCTCAAATATAATACCTATTTTATCTTTTGGTATTCCTATTCCAGTATCCTTGACTGATATATATACTAAATCTCCATCTTGCCTAAACTTGACTACTATTTCTCCGCCTTTTGCAGTATATTTTATAGAATTTGATATAAGATTTAATACAGCTTTCTCTATTTTTTTCTTATCTAGTATCATATATTTACTATCTATATTAGATTTAAATTCTATATTTACTCCATTTTCACTTGTATATAGCTTAGATTTATTAACTATATCCTTAAGCAAGTTTACTATATCATACTTCTTATATTCCATTTTATAGGTTCCATTTTCAAAATGTCCTATTTCTAAAATATTATCTAATAATCGCATTAGCCTATAACAATTTTGTTTTATAAGTTTTGTACATCCATTATCTCCCTTATTATTTTCTTTTTCATAATTGTATATAAGTTTATTAGTTTCAAATATAGTTGTTACAGGTTTTTTTATGTCTTTAGATACATTAGCTAAGAACTCAACGTTAAATCTATACTTATTATTTATTTCACTTAATATTTCTTCCATTTTCTTTATTTTATATTCATTGTCTAAGGTTCTCAATATTATCAAATAACTATTGCCAATATCAATTATAGCAATTTCTATCTCTTTAATTTTATTTGAAGGAACTTGAAATCTTTTAAATTTACCATATTCTAATTGATTTAAGTAGCTTTTAACTATCTTATTTAGGTTTTCAGTTCCTATTTCTTTTAATATTTCTATTAATACCTTATTTCTATATATATGATTATGTCCATTTTTTTCTATTATTGCTATACCTTGTGGAAGTGTTTGCAACAATACCTTATAAGTTTTTTCTCTTTGCTCAATTTCCGAGATAGTATTTTCTATGTTAGTTATATCTATGGCTATAGTTAACAAATTCTTATTTCCTCTTAATATAATACTTGTTGTTATTACTTCTATAACTTTCTTATTTTTTGTCTTTATCTTCATACTTACCTTGTCTTTTTTTCCAGACTGAACCATGTTTACTTGTTCTATAAATTTATTTACACTTTTACTTAATACCTTTTCTTGTATATTTTGTAAAACTCCCCTAGATTCATCATAATCCTTTATATCAAACAATTCTATAGCTTTATTATTTATATATTTTATACTGCTAGAATTATGTATTATTATTCCGTCATTTAATATGTCTATTAATTTTTTAAATCTTTGTTCACTCTCTTCTAATTTATTTCTTATTAGGACGCTTTCTGTTATATCAGTTAGAATACATATATTTCTATATTTATTTTTTAATATTTCTCTCTTAGATGCAAGTCTATATACCTTTTCATCATATCCATTTATTATGGTATCCAAATTTTCAATTTCATTTAAATCTTCTGGAAAATCTATAAACTTTGATTTTATTTCTTCTAATATATCTAAATCACTTAAATTACTTTTATCTTTACATATAAATTTCTCAAATTCTTCATTTCCATAGAGATATTCTCCATCTCTATTTAATAAAAAAACTATATTTTGAGATTCTTTAATTGATTTATTTAATTCTGTATTTACTTCAGCCATACTATCTTTAATTTTTTTTTGGGTCTCAAATTCTAGATTTATTTTATCTATTAGAGATTGTGTCATACTTTGATTATATTTAACCTTCAATTTATAATCTTTAAGCATTTTCATTATATTTTCCATATTACTAATAAGTAGTGCTTGTACAATTGATAAGTTTAGCAAAGTGTATGTTAACATATAAAATTTATTCTTTATACATAGACTCATTACAATAAATAGATATATCCCTACCATAGTTAATATATATCTATTTTTGATTCTTAGATTAGTCTTTTTGTTGATTATGATACTTATTTTTCCTAAGTTTAACATAGTAACTCCAAAGTAATAATTTCCAGTTACTAACATCAAAATTTCTAATAAATATATACATAATATATACATTAAAGATTTACAATTTAATATTTTGTAAAGTACTAATAATATAAAAGGAATAGAAATAGCTATAGATAAACTAACAATTTCAAAAACTTCTTTATAAATATATAAAGATTTCATATTTTCACCATCCCCCTTTTTTTGATTCCCCTTACTATAATTTTATCTATTATGCATTTATATTTTTGTTTTCAACTTGTACATTCATAATCCTTCTTCTATCTTCTATATAAGTAATATTAACATATTATAAATAGTTTTTTTGTCAGTTTTTGAACAATTTCACTATAAATTATTTGTTATAAATTACAGTTTTATGTAATAAATACTCTAAGTATTATATATATTCTTAAAACAAAAAAAAGCCTATATAAGGCTTTTTTCTGATTTTAATTCTTTTCTAAGTTTTTTTAGTGCCCTTTTTTCTATTCTTGATACATAAGATCTAGATATATCAAGTTTTTGAGCAATTTCTCGTTGTGTTTTATATCCACAAGTGGTTAACCCATACCTTAAAAGAACAATTTCTTTTTCTCTTTTAGTCAATATCTTATCTAGTTGTTCATATAACTTACCTATTTGAACCTTAAGTTCTACTTGGTCTAATATATAATCTATATCAGTTCCCAAAACATCTATAAGACTAATCTCATTGCCTTCTTTGTCCGTGCCTATAGGATCTTGAAGAGATACTTGAACCTTATTTTTTTTATTTGTTCTTATACTCATAAGTATTTCATTTTCTATACATTTAGATGCATAAGTTGCTAGCCTAGTTCCTTTGTCAACATTATAGGTTTCTATAGCCTTTATAAGTCCTATAGTACCTATAGAAATAAGATCATCTTGCTCTTCATTGGCATTATTGTACTTTTTTGCTATATGGGCTACTAATCTCATGTTTCTCTCTATTAAAACTTCCTTTGCATGTTCATCTTTGTCTTTTTTAAATTTAGTTAAATAAGTAACTTCTTCTTCAGGGGTTAATGGTTTTTCAAATGATTTAAAAGTTGTCAACAGGCCACCCCCTCTTTGAGATGCTTCATTTTAAATTATATGAATCTGGCCTGTCTAAATTGCTTGTTTTATATAATATTTTATTTTATTTATATTTTAAATTTGTGCATATTTCCTTGAAGATTGGTAATGCTGATTTGCTTTCTTCTTTAGTTCCTTCTACTATTACTGTTATAGTATATTTTGGTGTGTCACTTGGATAAAATCCAGTTATCCATCCATTATTTACTGAAATACCATCTATATTGGTTTGGGCTGTACCTGTTTTAACACCACACCCGCCTTCTAAGTCTTTAAGTGCTTCTCCCGTGCCTGATAAAGATACTTTTTTCATCATGTCTTTTACTATAGTCAATGTATATGGTGATATTATTTCATCTTCTTTAGATTGATTAAAATTTTTTAAGATACTCTTATTATTATCTACAATGCTATCATATATATATAATGGCTTATATGTTCCATTATTAGCAATTATTTGTGTCATTTGATTTATTTGTATCGGTGTAAATTCCATACTTCCTTGACCTATAGCTAAATTTCTTATAGATATGTCTTTTGGTATTTCTCTATTTACTTCCTCTTTTAACCCTATATCTACCTTTTTATCTAAATGGAGTTTTTTAGCATACTCTATTATTTTGCTTTTTCCTACTTTATTTGCAATATCAAAAAATGCAGTATTACATGAATTAGCAAAAGCTTCGGTTAAACTTTGTATACCATGTCCCTCTTTATTATGGCAATTTAATATTTCTTTATTTTTTCCTATTTTTGTATTTCCTGTGCAATTATATGTATAGTTCTCATCTATAATTTTAGTATCAAGAGCTGCATATAAAGTTACTATTTTAAATACAGAACCTGGTGCATAAGTATTTTGTATTACCCTATTTCTAAGTTCACCCTTAGATTTTTCTGTATCACTTATATACTTACCTATATCATTTTGGTCAAAGTTTGGCCTAGAACTCATAGATAGTATTTCACCACTTTCTACATCTGATATTATAACTGCTGTAGGGTTAGCTTCTTTATCTACTACTTTTTCAACTTTTTTTTGAATATTTTTATCTATTGTTAATTTTATATGCTTATCTTTATCATCTTTTGTTACTGTTTTTATACTTCCTTTTAGTACATCTAAACCTTCTTTTCTACCTGCTTCACCTACTTTAAATACAGATATATATTCTTCATTTGATGCATTAAGCACTTCATCCATACTTCTCTCTATTCCATATTGTCCTATCTTATCTTTTTTATTTATATATCCTATAGTGTGGGATAAAAGGCTATCTTCGTCATATCTTATACTTCTTTTAGATACTATTATATTTTTTTCTAGTAACTTTTCTTCCATTTTTTTACTTATATTATTTACTTGTATTTCAAATATTGATGACTCTGTTTGCTCTTCTATTTCTTTATATATCTCTTTATCACTTAAATTACTTACTTCTTTTACTAAGTTTCTTATGCTAGAATCATTTATAAATTTTTCTTTTTGTACTATTAATACAGTTTCTTTCTTCTTATCCGTTAAAGGTTGATTATTTCTATCATAGATTACACCTCTACCAGTATTTAAATCTATTTTTTCAGTACTTTGATTTTCTTGTCTTTGTTTATATTCATCAGATTTTAATATTTGTATATCTGCTAGTCTATATATTAAAAATAAATATACTAATACAAATATTAAAACTGTTGTTTTTCCTCTACCAACCATAGTTTTTGGTAAATTATATTTTTTCCTTGACATAAAATCACCCCTTAGATACTTGTCATTTTTGACAATTTCTAAGGGGTTAATACTCTTTATTCTAATTAATCTAATTGTGTTCTTATTTTACTTATAACTATATCTATAGCTACTTCGTTTTGTCCACCTTCTGGCATTATTATATCAGCATACTTTTTGTATGGTTCTATAAATTGATCATGAGCTGGCTTTACTGTAGTCAGATACTGATCTATAACAGAATCTACAGTTCTACCTCTTTCTTTTATATCTCTTTGTATTCTTCTAAGTATTCTTATATCATCTTCAGTATCAACATATATTTTTATATCTAATTTATTTCTTAACTCTTCATCTTCAAGTATCATTATACCTTCTACTATTATTATATCCTTTGGAGTTATTGTAACAGTTTCGTCATGTTTTCTAGTATGAAGTTCATAGTCATATATAGGCTTTTCTATGCTTTTTCCATTACATAATTCTTCTATATGTTGTATTAAAAGCTTATTATCAAAAGCAAGTGGATGGTCATAATTAGTTTTTAATCTATCTTCAAAACTTAAATGTGTTTGGTCTTTGTAGTAAGCATCTTGCTCTAATGTAGCTATATTTTCATCTGGTATATTATCCATTATAGCTTTACAAACTGTACTCTTACCAGAACCAGTTCCTCCTGTTATTCCTATTATTAAAGGTCTCTTAGTGTTTTTCATGATGTAGTACTCTCCTTACAAAAAAGATTAGCGTTTATTCTTGATCATTTGGATTCTCTAAATAGAATCCAGATGTAAACTCTCTATTATTTAACTTTATTTCTTCGATCCAACTTGGATTAAACTCCCAATTATTTGGGTCTTCATAAAACTTATCTAAAGCAAATCTATAAGCTTTAACAACTTTAGATATATAATTAGCGTCTTTCATCTTACCTTCTATTTTAAGACTATTTATTCCTGACTTTATCATAGCCGGTAAATCTTTTATCATACATAAATCTTTAGAATTAAATATGAATGTTCCTCTCTCATCTTCATAAACCGGGAAATATTCTCCTGGTCTTTTCTCTTCAACTAGACTGTATGTTTTTTTATTTACTTCACTATCTGAATCTTTTCCTTTTATATAATTGCTTATAAGAGGCCTTCCTGAATAAGATATAGCCATTACTCCATGTACATATGCTTCTAAATCCAATTCTATAGGTGTATTTAGCCTTATTTGACCTAGCTCATCACAAGATAATTCTCTTGATAATGTTATTCTTTTTATACCTTGCTCATGCCAAAATTTAGCTGTTACGTAATTTGTAACATTAGCTTGTTCTGCTAAATGTATATCCATATTTGGTACAGCCTTTTTAGCTACTACAAGCATACCAGGCTCTGCTATTATGATAGCATCTATTCCTACAAATTCAAGTTCTTTTAGGTATGTTTCTATATCTGAAAAGTCCTTACTATGAGGAACTATATTAACAGATGCATAAACCTTTTTATTATGTTTATGTGCAAAGTTTATACCTTCTATTAATTCATCCTTTAAAAACTCCTTATCTATAGAGTTAAGACCAAAAGCTTCACTTCCTATATATATAGCATCTGCACCATTTGTTATATTTAACTTTAATTCTTCTAAGCTTCTAGCTGGTGCCAATAATTCTACATTATGCATTTAAATCACCCCTCTCGCTTTGTTTGTAGCTAAGTGCTACTCCATCTGCTATAGGTATTAAAGATGTAGTTAAATAGTCACAGTTTGATATATAATCTAAGTAACTTCTCATTCTTTTTACTATAGTCTTTTTACGTCTTATAACGAAACTATCATGTGCAACCATTCCTTGATATAATATATTATCTGATATTAAAAGTCCATCTACTTTTAATTTATCTATAACCATATCATAAAATAATTGATATTGTCCTTTAGCTGCATCTAAAAATATTATGTCAAACTCTCCTTGAACTTCTTTTAATTTTTCTTCTGCATCGCCTTCTAATATCGTTATATTATTTTCAAATCCAGCTAATTTTATATTTTCTTTAGCCTTTTCTATCATTTTTTCATTTCTCTCTACTGTTATTATCTCCACATCTTCACCTAGAGTAGATGCAAATAGTATAGATGAGTATCCTATAGCACAACCAACTTCTAGTATTCTCTTTGGTTTTTTCATTTTTAGTAAAACTTTTAAAAGTTCTGATACTTCTTTGTGTATTATAGGTACATTATTTTCATGTGCATAATCTTCTAGTTCTTTTAAAAGTCCTTCTTTATCTTTTAATGTATTTCTTATGTAATCTTGTACTAATTCATTTACTATATTGCTCATTAAATTCACTCCTTAAATAGCAGAAACATTAATATAGGATTACACTTTGAATATCTCAAAGCATAATCCCCATATTTTAAATTTTATTTATTCTCTGCACTTGCTTTTTCTTTGCTTAATTTATCCCTTTGTTCTTTATATTCCTTCTCAAACTTAAGATGTTCTTCGTAAGTTTTGCTATAGTTATTTCCTCCATCCATAGTAGCTACAAAGTATAAATAATCTGTATCTTTTGGATATAATACTGCTTCTATAGATTTTATACTAGGATTAGCTATTGGTGTCGGAGGTAGTCCCACATTTTTATAACTATTATACGGAGAATCTATCTTTAAATCATTATATGTTACTATTTTTTTTCTTTCTGGGAATATATACTGTATAGTTGCATCAGACTGAAGTCTCATACCTATATCTAATCTATTGTAAAATACACTTGCTATCATAGGTCTATCTTCATCTCTAACAGCTTCTTTTTCAACAATAGAGCTCAGATTTACGACCTCTTGAAGAGTCATTTTTAACTCTTTTTGTCTGTTTTGTAACTTTTCAGTATACATTTTACCAAATTCAGCTAACATTTTATCCAAAACCTCTTTTTCACTTGTACCTTCTTCAAAGTAATAAGTCTGAGGATATAAGAAACCTTCTAGTGTAGTTATATCTTTTTCTTTTAAATATGGAAAATCACTATAAAATTCCTTTGGATTTTTGATTAGTTTTTCATACGTTTCTTTATTGCCCAGTTTTTTAGATACTAATATATCAATTACTTCATTAGAAGTTGATCCTTCTGGTATAGTTACTTTTATACCATCTTGATATGTTTTTCCAGATGATAATATGTCAATTATATCATTATTAGAATAGGTTTGATTAAGCAAATATTTTCCAGACTTTATGTTTGGAATTTCATTACTTACTTTTGCTACAACTTTGAATAATGTCTTATTCTTTATTAATTTTTTTTCGTATAATATATCTGTCATTGTATTTATAGTAGCACCTTTAGGTATTTCTACTACTATATCTTTTTTATTTTTTTTATTGTATGGTCCTATTTGTATGAACACAAAACTCCCTATTAATCCCAATAATACTACCAAGGAAATTAATGCTATCTTAAGTTTATTATTTCTCAAGTACATAGTATTTTCTACTCCTTATATATATTTATATCTTTTATATTATAAATCTAAGAATAAAAATTTTCAATAAAATTGTCGAATAAATTTCTTTTCTAAATTCATTGCTTTTTTATATTTGACTTATCTAACGTTCATTTATTAGTAATTTATCAAATTAATTATAAAAATTAATAGCTTAAAAATTTTATTATAATTATAAAAAGCTTAACGTTATTTTTTACACGTTAAGCTTTTTATAATCATAATATTAAAATTTTTTTATTTCATCTTTAGTTACAACACCATATATTAACTTTTTAGGTTGTGTTTTATCATCTACTATTTCATAAGCATTTATAAATCTTTCTTTTGCTTGTTCAAATTTTTCTTCTTTATTATAATGCATGTAAGCTAATATATCGCCTTTATTTACATAGTCTCCGACTTTCTTTTGAAGTACTATACCTGCTGATAAATCAAGTTCATCTTCTTTAGTTTCTCTACCAGCACCTAAAATCATAGCAGATACCCCTATTTCTTCTGCTTCTATCTTACTTATATAACCACTTTTTGGTGATTTTATAGGTACTATATTTTTAGATTTAGGAAGTAAATCATAATCGTCAACTACCCTCTTATCTCCGCCTTGATTTTCTATAAACTCTTTTAGTTTTTCTAGTGCACGTCCTGAAGATATAGCGTCTTGTATCATTTTCTTACCTTCTTCGAAACTTTCACAAACTTTTGCTAATACTAACATATATGCCCCTAATGTTTCACATAGCATTACAAAATCCTTAGGTCCATTTCCTTTTAAAGTTTCTATAGCTTCTATTACCTCTAATGAGTTACCTACAGCAAATCCTAAAGGCTCATCCATATTAGTTATCATACCTATTGTTTCTCTACCCATTCCACAACCAATATCAACCATAGCTTTTGCTAGTTCAAATGAATCATCTAGTGTTTTCATAAATGCTCCATCACCAGTTTTAACATCAAGTAATATAGCATTTGAACCTGATGCTAATTTTTTACACATTATACTAGCAGCTATTAAAGATATATTATCAACTGTAGCAGTTACATCCCTTAGAGCATACATTTTTTTATCAGCAACTGCTATTGTAGCTGTTTGACCACAAACTGCTATATTTTTTTCATTTACAGAATTTATAAATTTCTCTGCATCCATTTCTATTGAAAATCCTGGTATAGCTTCTAACTTATCTAAAGTTCCTCCAGTGTGTCCTAATCCTCTTCCTGACATTTTAGCTACAGGAGCACCACATGATGCCACTAATGGAGCTAAAGCTATTGTAGTTTTATCTCCTACTCCTCCTGTACTATGCTTATCAACTTTTATTCCTTTTATAGCTGATAGGTCTATAACATCTCCTGAATTCATCATAGCTTCTGTAAGATATACTGTTTCTTGTTTATTCATTTTGTTTATATATATTGCCATTAAAAGAGCTGATGCTTGGTAATCAGGTATTTCATTTTTTGAATATTTTTCTACGAAAAAGTTTATTTCTTCTTTAGATAATTCATGCCCATCTCTTTTTTTTCTGATTATATCATATATTCTCATTTTATCTCTCCTTAACAAACTTTATATATAATCTATTATTTAAATTCAATAAGCTTAATACTAAATTTAGTATTAAGCTTATATATTTATTATATACTTTTAACTACTAATTTAACTAAACTTAAGAATTCAGCTTTTACTTTTTGAGTAGTTTCTATTACTTCTTCATGGTTAAGAGGTTGATCAAGTATTCCTGCTGCCATGTTAGTTATACAAGATATTCCTATAACATCCATAGATGAATGGCTAGCAACTATTACTTCTGGCGCAGTAGACATACCAACAGCATCAGCTCCTAGTATTCTTGCCATTTTAACTTCTGCAGGTGTCTCATATGTTGGTCCACTAAAGAATGCATATACACCTTCTTGTACTTTTATACCTAACTTCTTAGCACACTCTCTAACTAATTCTATATATTTTGGTGAATAAGCTGTAGACATATCTGGGAATCTTGGTCCAAATCTTTCATCATTTTTACCCATTAAAGGTGTACTTCCACTTAAGTTTATATGATCTTTTATTATCATTAAATCACCTGGTTTAAAATCTACATTTGCTCCTCCAGCTGCATTTGTAACTACTATAGTTTCAACTCCTAAAGCTTTCATAACTCTAACTGGGAATGTTATTTCTTGTTGAGTATATCCTTCATAGTAATGGAATCTTCCTTGCATAGCCACTACATCTTTGCCTTCTAATTTACCTATTACAAGGCATCCTGCATGTCCTTCAACAGTAGATACAGGGAAATTAGGTATTTCATTATATTTTATCTTTACTGGATTTTCTATTTCATCAGCTAATACTCCTAATCCAGAACCTAATATAAGTCCTATCTTAGGTGTTATATTTATTTTTTCATTTATAAATTTTGCACTTTCTTGTACTTTGTTAAACATATGTCTCCTCCTTGACTATTTAAGTATTTGTGATTTAAAACTAGTTCCATTTTTAGTCATTTTTGTATCTAATATATCTGCTACTGTAGCACCTATATCTGCAAAACTTTTTCTTATACCTAAGTTTACACCACTCTTGATATTTTTTCCATAAATTAATACAGGTATATACTCTCTAGTATGATCTGTACCTTTGTAAGTTGGATCATTACCATGATCAGCATTTATTATAAGTATATCATCTTCCTTTAAAGCATCTATTATTTCTGGAATTCTAGCATCGAATTCCTCTATAGCTTCTTTATATCCTTTTACATTTCTTCTATGTCCATATTTTGAATCAAAATCAACTAAATTAGTAAATATTAATCCTTTATTTTCTTTATTAATGTAATTTATAGTTTGGTCTACTCCATCCATATTATCTTTAGTGTGTATAGCTTCCGTTATACCTTGTCCATTAAATATGTCTTCTATTTTACCAACGCCAATTACATCTAGTCCAGCTTCTTTTATATTATCTAATACCGTTTTTTCAAAAGGATTTAATGAGTAGTCTCTTCTGTTAGAAGTTCTTACAAACTCACCTTTTCCTTTTCCTATATATGGTCTAGCTATAATTCTAGCTACTGCATTGTCTCCCATCATTATTTCCCTAGCTATTTCACACATTTTGTATAATTCATCAAGTGGTATTATTTCTTCATGCGCTGCTATTTGGAATACACTATCTGCTGATGTATATACTATTACATCTCCTGTTTTCATTTGATGTTCTCCATATTCATCTAATATAGCAGTTCCTGATGCTGGTTTATTTCCTACAACTTTTCTTCCTGTTCTTTTTTCAAATTCATCTATTATTTCTTTTGGGAACCCATTTTCAAATGTTTTAAATGGAGTTTCAACTAAAACACCTGTCATCTCCCAATGTCCTGTTGTAGTATCTTTTCCTTGAGAGATTTCTTCACATTTTCCAAAACAACCTATAGGAGAATCTACTCCTTCTACAAAATCTACTTCGTCTATATTTCCTATCCCTAATTTTAATAAGTTAGGTATCTTTATATCCTTATGTGTTTTTATTATATTTCCTAAAGTATTAACACCTTCGTCTCCAAATTTTTTTGAGTCTGGAAGTGCTCCTATTCCTACACTATCGATTACAATCCATACAACCCTATTCATATTATGTCCTCCTTTTTTTGTAGTTTATTTTCTAGGATGTTTTTCTTTTATTTCTCTTCTCATATTCTTATTTATGTGATTTAAATATGATTGCAAACTAGATAAATTGCTATTTCCTAATATTTTGCTTACTACAGCAACATTAGCACCTTCATTTAAAAGATGAATAGCAAAAGAATGCCTAAGCATACTTGGGTTTATGTTTTTATCTATATTAGCTAAATTAGCATATTTTTTAATAAGTTTCCATAAGCCTTGTCTTGTAAACCTTTGTCCTAAGGAACTTACAAATAAAGCTTTTTCATCTTCATTTGCTAATTCAGTTCTTGATTCCTTTATATATTTTTCTAAATACTCCTTAGATGTATTGGATAAAGGTATTATTCTTGGATTTTTTCCTTTATCACAGCATATATAGTCTAAATCTAATTCTACAGAATCTATATCCATATCTATAAGCTCTGATACTTTTATACCTGTACCATACAATATTTCAAATATTGCCTTATCTCTTATTTCTTTAGGTGTATTTAAATTTTTAAAATCTAAAAGCCTTTTTATTTCTTCCTCTGTTAAAATATCTAAACTATTTTTCTCTATTTTAGGCTTTTTTATATTTCTTGCAGGATTATTTTTACTTATACCATAAAAAAATAAATAATCATGAAAAGATTTTATTGATGATATCATTCTAGATACTGTTGCTACAGATATATTTTCCTGTTCTAATCTTATTATATATCCTATAATATCATTTTCTACAACATTATCTAAACTTATCATCTTTTCTTTTAAATAATCAACATATCTTTTTATATCTATATAGTAAGATGATATAGTATTTTTAGATAGATTCTTACTGTTTAGATATTTTATGTATTCCTCTACAACCTCCATAACAAACTCCTTATCTGACTAGGAACTTAATCATACCTATACTTATAGTATTTAGTACAACTTATAATAAGATCGGAAGAG